>CEVN01032052.1_pt1 | contig 12637 bp, 11 predicted proteins | sample 427041 | NCBI WGS metagenome assembly CEVN01 (sample SAMEA2623463, study PRJEB7988) | marine metagenome | biome: marine biome (ENVO:00000447); feature: surface water layer (ENVO:00002042); material: "saline water (ENVO:00002010), including plankton (ENVO:xxxxxxxx)" | depth 5 m
CGACCGGCGAAACGCATGCGGCCCGGCGATGTGCTCACGATTGATGGCACGTCCATCGGCCTGACGGTATTGGGGGACGATGCAGCCAGTGGCGGGCGTTTGGTTCAGTTCCCGACGGACTGCCGTGATGCGGAGACGATCGAGACGCTGCTGAACCAATGGGGCGAGGTTCCGCTCCCCCCTTACATCGACCGGCATGACCCCGACGATGTCGAGCGCTATCAGACCCGCTACGCCGATCGACCGGGAGCCGTTGCGGCTCCGACGGCGGGCCTGCATTTCAGCGATGAACTGCTGGCAGGCCTTCAGCGCAAAGGAGTCGAGCTGGCCAGGATCACCCTGCATGTGGGCCTGGGCACATTCCGTCCTGTGGAGACGGACGATCTGACCCAGCTGGAGCTCCACAGCGAGTGGATTGAGGTGCGTGCGGCGGTGGTGGAGGCCATCCAGCGGTGTCGCGGCCGGGTGATTGCCGTGGGTACCACCAGCGTGAGGGCCCTGGAGGGGGCGGCTCAACACAACGGTGGAGTGCTCCAACCCTTCACCGGGCCCGTCAACCTTGTGATTCAGCCGGGCTATCGCTTTGCGGTGGTACAAGGGCTGATCACCAACTTCCACCTCCCCAAAAGCTCGCTGTTGTTGTTGGTCAGTGCGTTGATCGGACGCGAGCGGTTGCTGGCTCTCTATGCGGAAGCCATCCAAGAGCACTACCGGTTTTTCTCCTATGGCGATGCCATGTGGATTGCGCCAGAAGCAGTGCAGCTGTCGGCTCAGCTGACACCGTAGAACGGGTCCAACCAGGAAATATTCAGGGGATCAATGTGTAGAAAAGCCGGTTGAATCATCAGTTTTTTTTCTGCAACAGCGTTACGAATCGGCTCACTTGTTTCCATCAATGATTTGGCTGTGATGATGGCATGTTGGATGCAGGCGTTGGGATAGGCCTGATCATCTTCAATGCTAATGCCGTGACTCGTAAGGCCCATCTGGATGTCATTCACCAATTCGGTTAATGACGCTGAAAAAGCTTGGTCTTTGAGATAGGCAGCTTTTACTGCCCCGCAACCTTGATGACTCATCACGAGGAGGACACGAACGTTGAGGTCAAGGACGGCGTATTCAATTGAACCAGCCGATCCAAACGTGTTTGTATTTCCAGCATTGCGGATCACGAAAAGATCTCCGAATCCAGCATCGAATATCACTTCAACAGGAACTCTTGAATCTGAACAAGCTAGTAAAGCAACCTGCGGGTGCTGTCCCCCCGCGAGTTGATGCCGACGTGCTTGTGTCGCGTGGGGATGATGTGACCTGTTGTTGAGAAAACGGTCAAAACCTCGTTTGAGTTCCCCTACAATATCATTTGGATCTTCTAAGCATTGGCCAGAATCAATATAATCTGATTCAATCATTGATTTATTCTTAATCAACTCAATCATTGCTGGGATTTACATAAATGAGAACCTTTAGTCAGTGAATGCTGACATTTTGTATGCTGCTATTTCGGGCATCAGCGCCATAATAAGCCTAATTATACAGGTTTGATGTTTGCAAATCTTGTACCATTCTCCATTTTGGCGTTGATAGGGCCAGCGACAGAAGTTGAGACTGCTGGTGAAGTTCACCAAAATCTACCTGTTATCCATTTCTCCTTTCCTGCGGCACTCCTGTCGCTCTCTTTGCTGATTTTGGTCAGCATCTTGTTTGAAAAGCTTGGCGTCAGGCTTGGCATCCCAGGTTCAATTTTCTTATTTTTTGCTGGGCTCTTTTCCCATCTTTCGGGATTTAGCTTAGAATCATTCCCGATAGAAGAACTTCACGTTGTAGCTTTGTGCATTTTATTGTTCTTCAGCGGACTTTCTTTTGATCGATCGCTCTTGTGGAAAAATAAAGTGTTATCGAACTCGATCAGCTTGGCCTTATTTGGCACATTGCTGAGTATGCTCTTTTGGCTTTTATACTTATTAGTTGGGTTTGGTCTTTTTCAAAATGTTTTCGGCTATTTAGAAGGGGTAAAGCGGGAGTTTATCAGTCTTATCGTCGTAACTGTTGTCTTTTCTATTGCGGTTCAGGATTGGAATTCTTTTATGTTTATCTCTAAGAGAATAGATGGTTTTCGATCAATCTTGTCAAATATTTTTAAAATAGAAACTACCATATCGGCTTCAATCTCGGTAGCAGTCGCTGAAATTCTCATTCTTGCTTGGGTCGCTATTCATCCTGAATATCAGGTTTTGAGTGGATGGCCATTACTATTATCAATTTTCCAAGGAATATTGATCGGATCTGCTACAGGAATAGCTCTTGGATACCTATTGATGCTTACGATTCGTCATGTAGTTACCTCTAAACCTCAGCTTGTTTTAGGTGCAGTTGCTTTCACTCTAATTGGTTACGTGGTTTCTTTTTCAATCACTCACCAGGGTGGATATCTTTGTGCGCTAGTGATGGGTATTGTCACGTCACTGACCTACCGAAAAAGCTCGACTGAGGATGAAATAGAATTTCTCGCAGAAGAATTAGAAACTCTTAACATCGCCTCTGAAGCAATCCTCTTCTTTGCGATTGGTCTTGGACTTAAATCCACTTCGTTCATCGCTCACCTACCAGTGGCGATCTACGTCTGGCTTGGAATCATCATTATCAGGCCAATTACAGTGAATCTTTTTTTTAAGGGCTCAGTCGCAGAGCCGGAGGAGCGTCAGTTGTTGTCGCTGTGGAGTCCGAAGGGTGCCATTTCAATGGCCCTGGCGGTTACAGCACCAGAACTTCTGGAGGGAACCTTCGGACTCGAGATTGCTGAAATTTTTCCCGAAAATGCTCTTGACTTCTCGGCGGATGTTGTTTGCGGCGCCGTATTGCTTTCGATGATTATCAAATCCTTGGCGATTCCGAAAATTCACTCCCAACTAATTGGAAATCAAAAAGTTGTCTCAACGAATCAAGAGGTCTGAATTATGTTGAAAAGAAAGTTGACTGACCGATACCGACTCTTACGGGCTCTTTTGGTTGGAACTGTGGTGAGTGTCCTGTTTTCGCCAGTCTTAGCGACCAAGGAAGTGATTACTATTTCGATCACATTTTCGCTTTTACTTGACTTTTTGATCTTCATCAAGCAGTCATGGCTCATTGGAATCAATGAAACGAGGGAAATCTTTCAGCAATTCAATGCTAAAGAGTCCTCTGTTGCCGAGAGGACTATAGCCCTTGTCTTCCTAAGTGTAGGTATCTTGAGTTTTTGTATTGCCGAACTGCATTCCAATAATGATGTTTTGCCAAATAACCTTCATATTTTTATAAGCTTCATTGCTCTGTTTTTGACCTGGCTTCAGCTGCACAATGGATTTGCTCTCTACTACGCAAAAAAGTACTTTGACATGAACCCGACTGTTCCTGTTGATTCCGAGGATCCAAGAGGTTTTATATTTGAAGGCGAAGAGCCTACATTTAGCGATTTTTTGTACATATCTTATTCAATAGGCCTTACCTATTCAATGACTGATTGTGGCATTAGGGATTCTTCTGTTAGGCGTGTAGTCATTATTCACTGCATTTCATCATTCCTTTTTGCCTCAACAGTTCTATCGATCATATTTTCATTGGCAACGCAAGTGAGTTGACTGAATAATGCTCTAACCTCGCGTGAGTAGATTTGTGTGCATTTCCAATCATTTAAGAGGGTTGCTGTATTGATCACTTCTCAAAACTCAGATCATCTCTATAATATTGGCTGATTAATTCATTTTTGACATGTTCGAACTTGAGTATCTTGTTGCTTTTGGCTTGGGTGCTGGACTTGTTGCACTAACTCCTGTTGTGGCAGCAGCTGCAGGGAAAGAAAGCTCCATCACGAAGTCTGTTGCAGGTGCAGGCCGCGGCCTAACAAAACAAGGCCTTAAGGTCGGTCTCTTCGTTGGAGGCAAGGTGTCCGGACTCTTTTCTGGCGTTAAGTCTGGCATTAATGAAGTGGGTGAAAGTTTCGGCGACATTCTTGCTGAAGCCAAAGCCGACATGGCGGCACCAAAAACCAAAACCGCATCACCAAAGGCTTAAGGCTTGCAAGTTACAGTTAAGCATCGTATTTTTGGGCGTGTAAGATTTTATTGGCATAATAAACTAACACTCCATGATATGCATTTCATGGAATGCTTATTTATTTTTGAGTTTCCCAAATGTCGCTTTCGCCCGGTTTCGGGCAATACTGGTTGCGTGATCCACTTCGATGAAGCTGCTGATCATTCACTCTTTTCTCAGATCACGAGCTGGATAGGTGATTTTTTAGTAATTTCCGATTGTCAGGGACCCTTGCTTCCGCCATCAAAGACAGATTTATTGATCGATAAGGTTAAAGGCTGGACCGCTCACTCCATGATCGTAATGGCAATACTTGGCTGGATTCTCCCAATTCTTCCAGGAACACCTTTTTTCTTAATAGCGTGGTGGCTTGGTTGGAGACCAGCATCAACAACTGAGCTGTCAGTTGTGACTGAACCATAAATTCAGCCAACCTACAGTGATTTGAGCGCGCTCACATTGATTGGAAATAAATTCTTTTGGTAATGCGATACTTCTGCAATACCCATTAAATATTAAATGTATACTTTCGTCGATTTGTTCGATTTTTAAATCAGCTTTTGATACACCTGGTAAGAATATTTTCGCGTAAAGACTCTCTGCATCCCACTCCTCGATGCGATTACTTGCTCTTTTTTCATCAGTGGTTTTGGCTTCTTGAGCTAAATGGGTGATAGCGATTGATTTGTTGATCGTCATTGGTCCCTTTCGGCACTCATTCTCGAGTTCAACATTGGCTTCTGCGCTTGCCTCCTCGACAATAAGAATATGAGGAATTGCACGGTGCATTCCAGCAATGCTAAGCCGATTCCTTAGCTGCGCAGGCTTGTAATTCTTGCCGTCAAGAATTAATGTGAAATGATGATTGCTACGATCTGAGATTGTTTTTTGTAGGAGATGTAAGCGCCCTTTCCAGGCATCATTAAGACGCAACTGTTGTGACGAAGGCAAGCGTAGGCGCAGTATTTTTTCGACTGCCGATAGTGTTTGGCGCGTTGTGTCCCACCAGTTGAGCAAGGGCTCAAGCAATTGGTCGATCAGGGCTGGGCCCTGTTGCGCCATGCCCAGGATTTTCAGTGCATGCAATGGCGTTGGCAGGATTACGATCAAGATTGTGCCGGCTGGAGCACTCTCTAGTGCTTCTGAGAAGAAGATCAATTTGGTTAAATCTTCAATACCAGGTATTGGAGGAAGCTCGGTCGATTGTTTGGAGGCAATGTCGAGCAGTTGCCACCATTCCATGGCGTGAGGATTGAGCTGCATCCAAAGCCGCTTAAGAATACTGATATGGTCGAAGTATTGAATACTACATTTGTTGCTGTCCGTGAAGTCCGCGAGATCTAAATTAAGTTCACCTGAAAGGTCGTACAGCTTGATTTGAATATCTGTTGTCTGGTTCGAAAAAAAATCTTGCAACCATTGATGTATCGCCGTATACCTATCTGCGCTGACCAAGAGGATCAAGGCACCGTCTTCATCTTCGAACGCCATTATATCGGGGATGTTGTCAGAGATTTCAAGAATTTTGAGTTATTATTTCTTCAACTTCCATAACAACATGTTTGAGCTGGAAACCCTTGCTGCTTTTGGCGCGGGTGCTGCCTTGATGGCCTTAGCTCCGGTCGTTCGCAAAATGGGCAACCAAGAACTTGGTGACTCAATGGGGCAGGCTGGTCGCACCATGGCTAAAAGCGGAGTAAAGGTAGGTCTTGTTGCAGCAGGCGTTGCTGGGAAAGTTGCCAAGGGTGTTGCTAAGAATGCCGCTGAAGTCGCTGAATCATTTGTAGACTTGGTTGAAGAGGCTAAATCCGAACGGGTTGAGCCAACGAACATTGATGATGCTCAGTCTCCTGCCGAGGCCTCTCAATCACAGAGAGTCACCAATGTGACTGTCGAGTAAGTACGACTCCAGCACCTATCCAAAACCTCTCTCGTAAACATCATGACCACAGCATTTCAGCTTGATTCAGGTTTTGGGATCGTTGATGGAGGAGCTTCTACGCAAACGTCCCGAGAGTACGTTCTACCAAGATTTATTGATCGCATTCTCCACGCTTCGTCCCGAAGACTTAGATTCAGTGTGGAGTCTGGTTTTAAAGATCCAGATAACTTTACACGTCATATTAAGTCTTTTGCATCAGTTGAACAGGTTCGCTTCAATAGTTGGGCGTCGTGCTTTGTCGTCGTTTTTAAGACAGGTCAATCAGTTGATTCTCTTCAATGGCTCAGTGCTTTGCCACGACGTGCGCGTGAGATACCTTTTGTGCCAGAAGTTGCGCTGATTGATGCGACAGCTTCTTCAAATGAGCAGTTCGCTGAGGAAGAAGATGAAAAATTTGTCCCAACGCGCATTATTCTCCCCGTCTGCTCTCTCGGCTTGGCGATAGCGGCTGGTCCTCTTTCCCTTCCTCCCCTTGCCGTTGGGGTTTTTATTATCGGTGCCGCACATCTGAGTTTTAAACGAGCTTGGGAAGGCTTAAAGAAAGAACGTAAAATTAATGTTGATTTCCTGGATGCCCTAGCTGTATTGCTTCACAGCTTGGAAGGATTTCTTCTAGGTCCGGCAATGATGATCACCATGATTGAGGGTGGTGAAGCTGTACGGGACGCCACCCAGCGAATTGCCAATTCATCAAACACTGATCTGGTCTCAAGTCTTCAATCTGATGTTCGTCTTCTCACGGATGATGGCGAGAAGATTGTTTCAAGTTTTGATCTTAATCCGGGTGATCGAGTTTCCTTTTTACCAGGTGACAAGATTCCAATTGACGGCGTCATTGAATCTGGAGAAGCTTCCCTGGATGTTGTCAAGTTGACAGGTGAATCAGTCCCCAGAATGTCTGGCCCTGGAGAGGAAATTCTGGCAGGTTTCATCGTCTTGGAGGGTCACATCATTGTGACAACCTCAGCTGTCGGTGACGACACACGTGTTGGACAGATCACCAAGATGATTGAGTCCGCTCCTGTATTTGATACACGTGTTGGCAATTTTGCCGCAAATATTGCCAATCGCTTTGTTATACCAACATTGGTGCTTGCGGGTGTTTCCTTGATGCTGAGTACCGGCAACATTGCCCAAGCAGCGTCGCTGTTGATGTTCGATCTTGGTACGGGTTTACGTGTATCCGTTCCCACTGCCATTATGGCTGCTCTCACCAGAGCTGGAAGCCAGGGTTTGCTGATTCGCAGCGGACGAGCTCTTGAACAGTTGGTTGATGTGGATGTTGTCGTTTTTGACAAAACCGGCACGTTGACAGAAGGGCATCCATCCGTTGTCGAATTTACGATATTTGATCAAACAGGTTCCCCCGTCGAAGCAGTTGCTCCTGATCGCATCATGCATCTCTTGCAACTTTCCACCTCACTGGAGCAAGGTTTGAATCATCCAATCGCGAAGGCGATTCGTGATTTTGCAGCCGAGCAGGATGTCGAGGTTATCGACTGCGAAAGCTGGGATTACAGGGTTGGTCGTGGTGTTGTCGCTACTGTGAAAGGGCAGACAGTTCTGTTAGGTAATTCAAAACTTCTCCATGAAGAAGGTGTCGAGATTTGGTCAGTCGATTCCAATCCGGAACTCGACGTTGCAACTCCAATTTATCTCGCTGTTGACGGCCTATTGGTTGGTATTCACTACGCACTTGATCGTGTGCGACCTGATACGCCAGCCATGATCGCTGAATTGCATCGTCGCGGTATCGAAGCTCACATGCTCACCGGTGATATTTCCTCTGTCGCCCATGCAGTCGCTGCCGATATTGGACTAAAGCGGCACGAAGTTCATTCTGATGCTCTGCCTGATCAGAAGGCCGAGTTGGTGCAGAAGTTTTCTGCTGAAGGCAAAAAAGTTGTCTTTGTGGGTGATGGCATCAACGATTCCGCAGCTCTTGCATATGCAGATGTTTCCGTTTCGTTTGCTTCAGGCAGCGACCTTGCTCGAGAAACTGCTGATATTGTTCTTACCAATGATCGGGTTTCGGATGTAATTGTTGCACAGGACTTAGCACGACACACCTTTGCCTTGGTGAAGCAGAACATTGGAATTGTTGGTGTCCCGAATTTATCCGCACTTTTGATCGGTACGTTCTTGCCCGTGAATCCTATTGCTGCTGTTTTCCTCAACAACGGTTCTTGTCTCGTGGCAGCGGGTAATGCGATTCGTGCTCTTGGCTTCAAAGCTAAAGAACTCCCCGAGGTTGATGCTTCATCTGTTGAAGTTCTAGTGGAGCCGATTCTGTCTGAAGCCTCTGAAGTAAGGCCGATCACTAAAAGTTCCATAGACGATAAAACTCCAACACCTTCCATCCAACTTGATTTGTCTGCCCTCTCCAGTCGTGTTGGTTTGAGTTACCAAAAGATCTCCGCCAGGCGTCGTCGCAGTGATTTCATTGACTGGATATCGGCCCATGATCCTGATGGCTATGGTTGGGAGTACAGCAAGGATCGCAACAACTATTCCATGGTTGCTGCAAACTCATGACACCGACGCTTCATTTGCGCCACCGTACAGATCATCGTTGGCGATTTGTTGTGTCCCAATCATCTGCTCTTGATTGGGTCCGCTTGCAATATGACCTTCTCAATGTTTTCCCCCAAAGCAGCTGGTTTGTCCGCACCAATCAGAGGGTTGGTTCGATTGTTATTTGCCGATTGGCCACAGCTCCACGCCTTCGCCAAGACCCGTTGACACTGGTGTTTGGTCGTATTGCTCACCAATTGAACCTTCAAGGATTTTCCATTTCTGAAACTCCCTTGATGCCAACTGAAATCATCGACCAGACCTCACAGGAGTGTAGAAACGCTTTACATTCAACGATTCGTGGCATTGCTAATGCTGCATCTGTGTCCTTATCCATATCTACGTTGCTGTTGTCTTTCGCCGTCTTTACGGTCGGTTTCATAGGTCTATTCATACCTTTTGCCCCCGGGATCTGGTTATTGATTGCAGCAACAGCTCTTTTTGACCTTGCACTTTCGTTTCGCCGCCCCTTCGTCGTTTAATCCCTTCTGATCATGCTTACAGCGGTTTCACCACCCCCATGGACTATCCGCAGTGAGCTGGTTGATCGTGTTCGTGTCTTTCATCCAGGACTATCTTCCTCGCCTGGATTACGCCAACACTGTGGGTCATTGTTGCATCGTACCCATTGGCTTCTCAGTCACCGTATCAATGCGGTCTCCTCCACAGTAGTTATTCGATTTCACCCTCACCTGCGAGGTGAAATCACGCTTCTTCTTGAGCGTTGCTTCATTGAACCTGTTGTCGATTCAGGCCTTGAACAGGCTTTGGCTGCAGAAACACGCGTTACAGATATTACTCATAGTTCTTCTTTTCAAGAGGCCCTTCGCAGTGGAGTGATTTTCGGTTCTGTTCTTCTTATTGATTCCATCGTAGCCATCCCCCCATTGGCTCTTGGCTTGGTGGCCACCATGCTGAGCTGGCGGCTTTTGCGTGAATTGGTTGTACAAGTGGAAGAGCGTCTTACAGGCGAGGTTGATACCAGACACTTGTTACCATCTGCTTCGGTTGAGGTTGCGCTTTCAGCAACGTTGATTGGTTCAGGTTTGGCGCATGAATTCCTTGTTGACGGACTTTTAGGAAGCTCCACGTCGGCGCTTCAGTCGATAAGTGAAAACACTGATGGATCCAGCTCTGAGTTTTTTGTGTTTTTGGAGCGTATTAAGACTTTAGTGATGCTGAGATCTATAGACTGTATACCAGAGGAAACTAGATTGCGTCCAATTGGTGATGTTCAAGTTGGTCAACGCTATCGATTGATTCATGAGGATCACGTTTATTTGCCTTCCAGGGTTGTTCAAGGAGAGTTTGTATTGGTTAACAGTCTCAGCGATGGCTCTTCCCTCCCGTTCCGTGTGATCCCTGGTGATTGTCTTGCCTTTGGGGCGTTTGTACTGTCCGGTGACGGTATTTGTGAAGTGGTTCAGCCTTTTTCTGAGATTGCCGCTTTTCAGATTGAGGACACTCTTCTTGAGGAGGCGTCATTAAGTGGTTTCGAGCAGCGTTTGTCGTCGTTGTACGACATTCTCTTTCCGCCTGTGCAGCTTGGATTTGGAGTTTGGTCCCTACTGAATGGCCTCACAGAACGTGCTATCGGTTTGCTGGCTTTTAATCCGGCTAAAGATTCTGCACGTGCCTCATTGTCTTCTGCAGAGTCTGCTTTGGTGGACATGCAACTCAATAATGTGCATATTTCTGATTCTCGCGTTTTGGACACAATGATTGATGTGAGTCATGTTTTAGTCAGTGTTGATGCCATGCGACATCTTGGCTCTTATTCATATGAACAGAATTTGTCAAAGGATGCATCTGTTTTTGGTTGTGACCTGCTTCAAATCCTCTGGGCCATCGTTTCCGATATGGGTGCAGATCCAAATTCTGTTTTTTGGGGGATTTTGAGTGATGTTCCAGACAATCATCCAACACTCCAATCTCTTGAGGTAAACATCGGTGAATCAGATCAAGGTCTTTATCGCGTTGTTCTTGAAGGTCAGTCCGAGGTTTTGATCCGTTTTGAGGAAAAGGATGATTCCATTCATGTTCTTTTCTCTACGGAAGAGACTTCTCTCGGTGGACTCACCATTGTCTGGCGACCATCTCCAGAGTTTGAATCGGTGATGTCTCAGCTTTGTGAACTTGGCGTTGCAGTTAGTACGGTTGGTTCTCATTCTGGGCGAACAAGGGAACCACAAGATCGTAAATCCAAGTTGCATGAATTTCAAAAAAATGGATCCAAAGTTGCTTACTTAGGTGACGTCGTTGACGATATTGCTGCTATGGCGGCAGCTGATGTAGCGATTGGTCTTTCAGAGGATGAGCAGGGCTTCATCTCTAAAACCGTCTGCGACGTTATCCTCGGCGGAGATATTCATTGGCTGTCTCGTATTATTGTTCTGAGCCATAATTATGTGCAATCCAATCGCTTTAACACGAATTTGATTGTTGGTTCATCACTTCTGCTTGCCGCAGCTTCTTGTGTTGCCACTTTCTCCCCTCTCCAAACGATTCTCCTGTTTAACGCAGCGCCAGTTATTGCAGAAATTAATACACTGCGATCTTTGACTTCCTCCTGCTCAAGAATCTAATCGCTATAGCTTGGCCTAGAAAACAGATCACTAGTTGAGCATTGCTAATGAAGTAATATATAGATGCCAATGGCGATAAATAAAGCTCCGCTAATGTAAGAGAGCCGTTTTTGACATAGGCGGTTCTTCAAATATTTCCCGGAAGATACTGCCATGATCGCTAAGAGAATGTTGGCTGCTACTGCGCCCGAAAAAATGCTTTCTGCAGATATGTTCGGTCCAGCGGCTAAAGCAAGAAGCGCAAGCTGAGTGCGATCTCCAAACTCGGCTAAAAATGTTGTCGTAAAAGAGTTGCGAATGATCGCATTTGCAGGCAGTGCTAACCCTCCTGATTGAAATGTGTTTTTAACCTTTCCTTCGTCGGTAAAAGCGCATAAACTTGATTCTATTCTTCTTGCTTCAACAAATGCGTTGACTCCGAACAGGAGAAATGCCACTCCCGAGATGATTTGAATAGTGTCGATTGATATGATCGATTTCATCCACACCCCAGCCGCAATCCATAGTCCTGCGCCGATTGTTAGGGCCGACACGCTCCCTGTGAAAACCCAGCGAGCCTTATGTCTTGCTGCCAGAAGAAGGGTGGTTAAGAATGATTTATCTCCGACGCCCGCGATGGCGACCGTGGCGAATGCAGTAGTGAAACCTGCCACGAATTGAAACACATTTGGGGATAAGTTATCTGAGCCGTCTCTTTCCTGTTGGTCGCGTCAGTGCATGAGGATATGTTTCTAGCCATTTGTGGGTTTCTTGACAAGCCAGGCTGTGCGCTGTCCGGCGCGATTGATTCGTTGAAACTCCAGGCCCATTCTGTGAAATCCACGCTGACCACTGGATAATTGCGTCGTCTGCGGCAAACGCCTAATTTCAAGAAGTGAGCAGATTTCGTGACCTGTGAGTTCGATTTGCGTTGTTTCGAGCAAATCAAGAACCTCAATCCTCTCCCTCAACAAACGTAGTTTCGAATACTTTCTTACGTCGTCTTCGATTCGTGGCTCTGTGCTTGTTTCGGTTGTTACAAGTTCGTGGTGCGTGGAGTTGGTTTCCACTGTGACCACCTCTGCGACCAGGGGGTCTTTCGGATTGGCCCGTCCCAGGTGGTCATAGATGCGTCCCGTTTCTTCTTGTCGAATCCAGGTGCGCATGCCTCGTCGGATCGGCTCAATACTGAGTTCGCGCATCACCAGCAGCAGGTCAACCCGAGACAGCCCGAGGTCAGACTCCAGACTGCCCAGACTGACTGCTTGTTGTGAGCTCATGCTGGGAACTTCTACAAGCCCTTTTTACACGTTGTTCCCGTTGAGTTGTCAATTGTCTTCGGCTCAAAAAAAACGTGTGTGAAGCAGGTTTGCCCCACACACGCGTTGAACGCTTGAGTCGATTTGAGGCTCCACAGAGATGCTGATCAGACGGCGACCGGCTGCTCGATGATGCCGGTAGGCACATCGGCAAACATCACCGA
>CEVN01158829.1_pt1 | contig 12599 bp, 12 predicted proteins | sample 427041 | NCBI WGS metagenome assembly CEVN01 (sample SAMEA2623463, study PRJEB7988) | marine metagenome | biome: marine biome (ENVO:00000447); feature: surface water layer (ENVO:00002042); material: "saline water (ENVO:00002010), including plankton (ENVO:xxxxxxxx)" | depth 5 m
AAATATGCTATTACTTCATATTGAGGATATTCTTTCATTCTACCTTTGGAATTAAATATTTCACTCCTTCTAACATCTTTCTTGTCTGCTTTATCTAATCTAAGAAGGAATATATCGGTATCTTGGAGCACTCCTAATGCTTTAAGGTTGTTTTTTGTAGGTTCTAAATTATAATTCATTCGATTACTCATAAATATAATCTGTATGTTTTTGGACCTTGCAAAATTGATAAACTCTTTTGCACCAGAAAGAAGTGTTGCTTTTTCCATATTGACCCATTCTGACCAACTTGTTTGATTGAATGTCTCATTTTTTCTAAATAGCTGAACTTGATATTGAGAATTATCCAATACAGTCTCATCTAAATCCATTACTATTGCATAATTTCTTTGTTTTTTAATTAAATCAATTTTATCAGTTACATGTGATTGATTTTTATTAAAAATAAAGTTTATACCATTTCTTTCAGCTGCAGAAATAAAAAATTGATTTAGTTTAACTTTAAAGTAAAATAAAGTATTATCAAAATATGTACCCAAGCATTCTTTCTTTGTGCATTCAAGATCTCTGACAAATGTTTCGTTTCCCTCTTTAAGATTTTTATAAAACTCTTTATAAGAAACCTCTTTAATATTATTACTAAGAATAAAATCATTTAAATCGTCAACAGCTTTTGAGTAAATAGTTCTATAAATAATACTTGATTCCTCGCTCTTGCTCCACTTAACCTCAATAGGAATAGATAGTAGATAAGCTGATAGGATGCAGATATATGAAAGATTTTTTAGCATTTTTATTATTTTAATATATAAATTAGATACGTTTATTATGAATAAAATTATATCAAATAAATATTTATATGTAGGATTAATTTCTGGTACACTACTACTATCTTTAATTGTATACGGAATATTGTTATTTATTAGTAGCGATATTGAAGGCGAGTGGACTTATATACCAAATAAAGAAACTATTGGCTCTCACGAACAACTTCCATATACTGCTGAATCCATAAACGAGCTTAAAAGCGATTTATCTAGAGAAGTCTTTCATAACATAATCTATAAATTCAAGGATGAAAATTTATATATCAATGACAACCTTATTGCAAAATGGTCTAGAGACGATCATATAATTAAGTTTAGCTCACCTATCGATCCATCGATTTTAAAAGAAGGGTCTCCTTCATTATCTGCTTGGGATTTTTCTCAAAAATCTAACTGGGTATTAAGTTTTAATAAAAATAAGACTATAATGCAGATGACAAATTTAAATGACAGTTCTGAGGTTTTAACGTTTAAAAAAAATAATAAGCGCTAAAAATCGTTTATTTCTCATCAAATAAGTGTAATAAATGCTCGTACCCCTCTTTCTTCATTTCTTCCTTATGAATGAATTTTAGAGAAGCAGAGTTAATACAATATCTTAACCCTGACTCTTTTGGCCCATCATCAAAGACGTGACCAAGGTGGGAATTGCTCTTGTCACCCTTAACCTCAATTCTTTTATACCCCAAATCATAATCGTTAGAAAATTTTAAATCCTGCTTATTAATAGGTCTATAGAAAGAAGGCCAACCAGAGCCCGAATCATACTTATGTTTAGAACAAAACAAAGGCTCTCCAGAAATTATGTCTACGTATATTCCGGGCTCTTTATTGTCCCAGTATTCGTTTTTGAAAGGAGGCTCTGTTCCGCAGTTTTGAGTTACTTCTATTTGAAGTTGCGATAATTTTGATTTATTTTTTTCCATTTTACTTAAGTCCTCAGAATTTAATAGCAAATTTACTAGTATAATATAATTAATTATTTGGCGCATAACCAATCCAGGATAATAGATGCTGAGCAAAAAATATGATCAAAATAATAATTGCTGAACTAATAAGAAGACCAATAAAAATTGATGCTAGAGTCTTTTTTTTATTAAAACCTAGCAAATGACTTGCCAGGCATCCAGTCCATGCACCTGTAAACGGTAGAGGGATACCTACAAATAATATTAATCCAATATATTTATAGTTACTAATTATTTTTGTTTTATTGCGGGTTCTTATATATATCTTATTTAAAATAGAATTTAGTATTTCATATCTAGAGCCTAATTCATCAAATGATTTTAATAAATTGACTATGGGGATACATATAAGAAAATTTCCTAAAATTGATATAAAAATTACAGCTGCCCAATTTAGGTCGTATTTTAGCACACCTAATGGAACTGTCAATCTTAATTCAGTTATTGGGAGCATAGAGTAAAAGAATATGTTTATATATTTGTTCATATAATAAAGAATTAAAGCAATAAAAGGTTTTTTATAAGTATTACTTTAAAATAAGAAAAATCTTGTCGGAACGAGAGGATTTGAACCTCCGACCCCCTGACCCCCAGTCAGGTGCGCTACCGGACTACGCCACGTCCCGAATTAATTAGTTGGATTTTCTAATATAGTAAGAAGATCGTTAAGCGACTTTTGGATATTTTTTAAAGTTTTAATATCTAAAGTGTCGATTAGCTTCATCACCTTTTCATCACTATTAGTCGATTGTTTTTCAGTTAGCGATTGCTTGTTTTTTAAAAACTGCTTAGCACCTTTTATGGTAAACTTTTGATTATGAAGTAAATTCTTAAGTTCTTTTATGTTATTTAAATCAGATTCTTTATAGACTCTGTTACCAGCTCTATTCTTTGATGGCTTGATATGGGGAAATTCGGTTTCCCAGTACCTTAAAACATACTGTTTTAAACCCGTAATTGAAGAAACTTCTCCAATCGAGTAGTACAATTTTTTGACTTCTCTTTGTTGCAAAATATATATTATCCTTAAAGTATTACTTTAAAATATATTATGTATCTGTATATATTGCAAGATTTCTTTATTTTTTTTTAAAGAATCTATTTAAGTGACATGGCAGATTCAAGATTCATATATGGTAAATTGAATGACTCTGCTAATCCCTTATGGGTAATTTTTCCTTTATATACATTGACTCCTTTTCTAATAGATCGATTATTTAAATTAGAAGAACAAAAGTCTTCTTTGATAAGATCTAAAATATATGAATTCGTACAGTTTGTCAATGAAACGGTGGATGTTTGAGGAACGGCACCAGGCATATTTGCAACACAGTAGTGCACAATACCATCTATATCGTATATAGGATTTTCATGAGTGGTTGGCTTTGTAGTCTCAATACAACCTCCTTGGTCAACAGCCACATCTACTATAACAGAACCTTTTTTCATTAAAGATAGCATTTTCCTAGTAATTATTTTTGGAGCCTTACTACCTGGCACCAATACGCCGCCTATTAGCAGGTCAGTCTTAGGTAGAAGATTGTTGATTGTATGACTATTTGAGTGGTGAGTAAATACGTTTGATGGCATAATGTCATCCAGGTATCTTAGCCTATCCATGTCTATATCGAGAATATTAACTTTAGCACCTAGGCCAGCAGCTAATTTGGCTGAATTCAACCCAACTACTCCTCCACCAATTATTGTTACAGTTGCAGGCGCTACGCCTGGCACACCACTTAATAAAACACCTTTACCGCCATGAGTTCCTTCAAGAAATTTTGCCCCATTTTGAATTGCCATTCTACCTGCTATTTCACTCATAGGTGTTAGCAGGGGCAGATTTCCATTTAAATCTTCGACAGTTTCATAGGCAACAGCTATAGCATTTGTTTCAATAAATTTACTAAGCAATTTTTTATCTGCCGCAAAATGAAAGAATGTAAAAATTATCTGAGAGTCTTTGATGAGGTCTAGCTCAATATCGAGCGGTTCCTTAACCTTAATTATTATATCAGATTCGTTGTAAATACTATTGATATCCTTAAGGATTGATGCACCTTCGTTTTCAAATTCCTTATCAGATATACCGCTTTCCATTCCAGCGCCTTTTTGAACAACAACTTTGTGACCAAGTTTTGCAATCTGACTTACAGAATGTGGTAAAAGAGACACTCTTTTTTCATTAGGCTTTATCTCTTTAGGTATGCCAATTATCATTACTATTCTTTAAATTCAGGCTTTGGCTTTAACGCTTTCATACTAAAACTAAGTTTTTTTGTAGCGCTATCTATTTTAATTAGCTTTACATCAACAACATCACCTTCGCTTAAGGCATCGAACATATTTTCTGTTCTTTTCCAATCAACTTCTGAAATATGAACTAAGCCTTCAACTGAAGGTGCGATTTTAACAAAAGCTCCGAAATCTAAGATTTTAACAACTTCACCGGTATATGACTCTCCAACCTTGGGGACTAAAGAGAATGCCTTTACATATTCAAGAGCCTGTTCAAGTAATTCTTGATCGTTTCCTAAAATTGTACATCCACCATCATCTTCAATATTGATTTCACAAGCATATAACTCCATTGCCTTTTTTATATTTTTTCCGCTTGGACCTATAAACTCACCAATTTTGTCAACTGGAATAGTAGATTGATATATTTTTGGAGCATGAATTGATAATTTATCTCTATGTGCACTTAAAGATTCATTCATTTTACCTAAAATATGCAATCTTCCATCTTTGGCTTGAGATAAAGCGTCTTCTAAGATATCGTAAGACAACCCTACTACCTTAATATCCATTTGAATCGCAGTAATACCATCTTCTGATCCAGCAACTTTAAAATCCATATCTCCAATATGGTCCTCTGTTCCCAGTATATCAGTTAGAATCGCATATTTGCCGCTTTCTTCATCCATCACTAACCCCATTGCAACACCTGCTATAGGAGCTTTAATTGGAACACCGGCATCCATAAGAGCTAAGGAGCTTCCACATACAGAGGCCATTGAAGAAGATCCGTTTGATTCTGTGATCTCTGAAACAATTCTCATTGTATAAGGAAAATCTTCAAAAGAAGGTAAGCTAGGAAGAATGGCTCTCTCAGCTAAGTTTCCGTGACCAACCTCTCTTCTAGAAAGGCTAAATTTACCTCGAGCTTCACCTACGCAATAAGAAGGAAAGTTGTAATGGAGCAAGAACCTCTTGTACGTCAAGCCTTCTATATTATCCATCATTTGCTCATCTCTTTTTCCACCTAATGTAGCAGTTATAATTGCCTGGGTCTCCCCTCTCGTAAACAAAGATGAACCATGAACTCTTGGAAGCAAAGAAGTTTCAATATCAATATCTCTTACAGTTGTAAGATCTCTTCCATCTGCCCTCTTTTTTTCATTTATTGTTTGAGATCTTAAGTCTTGCGAAATAGCATGGTCAATATGATTTTTGATTAGACCAGCGCAATCAGGAAAATCCTCTTCTAAGTGAAGTTGTATTTCGGAAATAAATGCATCTATCTGAGAATATCTTTCATCTTTAGTTTTAGGCTCGTTAAAAGATGACAACTTGTCTTTAATTAACGTATCTATTGCATTGATTAATTCAGTATTTTCTTCCTTTATAACAAGGTCTCGTTTAACAACTTTATGCATTGAAACTAATTTATTCTGGAATTCTACTAATTTCTTTATTTCTTCATGACCGTATTTAATAGCATCGAGAACATCTGCCTCAGTTACAAAGTCGCATTTTCCCTCTACCATTACAATAGATTTTTCAGATCCAGATAGTATTAGTTCCATATCAGAATCTAAAAGCTGCTCTACTGATGGGTTTACAACCCAAGAACCATTTACTCGACCTACTCTAACAGAAGCTATAGGGCCGTTAAATGGAATATCTGATATCATTAAAGCATATGAAGCACCTAGAGCAGAAAGAACATCTGGCTCATTTTCTTCATCATAAGACATCACAGTAATATCTACCCTAGTCTCATTATTAAAACCTTCCGGAAAAAGTGGGCGTAATGGTCTATCTGTTAAGCGTGATGCTAAAATTTCTCTTTCAGACGGTCTAGCCTCTCTCTTGAAAAAACCTCCCGGAATCCTACCAGATGCGTAAAATTTCTCTCTATAATCAACTGACATTGGGAAGAAACCACGATCCTCTTCAACTCCCTTGCTTGAAGTAACTGCAACAAAAATTACAGTTTCACCATATCTTATAACACAAGACCCGCTAGCCTGCTTTGCTATCTGCCCGCTTTCAATCGTTAGCTCTCTTCCACCAACTTGTATACTTTCTTTTATTTTTTTCATTATTTTCTTATACCTAATTCCTTTATAGTAGATTCATATTTTTCTACATTTTTTCTTTTTAAATATGTCAATAATTTCTTTCTATTTGAAACTAAATTAACTAAACCTCTTCTAGCACTATGATCTTTACGATTTGACTTCAAATGCTCAGTTATATATTTTATCCTATCTGTTAGGATACTAATTTGAGATACTGGGTCACCAGTATTCTTTGAATCTGCATTAACCTTTTTCAGGCTATCTGCGCGATCAAATTTAATAGTCATTACTTTTCCTCCATTTTTTCATTTCACTTCATTTTAAGAATCTTAATTTTAAACATTATTATATGAATATTCTAAACATTTATTCTTATCACTAATTAATTGTTTTTTAAGAGAGCTTATTGATTCAAATTTTTTTTCTAAACGTATAAAATCAATAAATTCAATCTTTAAATTTGAATTGTAAATCTTTTCATTAAAGTTAAAAATATTCACCTCGCAATATATTTTTTTATTTTTTTTAAATGTTGGCTTTGTTCCGATATTGCACATTCCATAAAACTGTTGCGCGTTTTCATTTATTACCTTGACGAAGTAAACACCTCTACCTGGTAAGATTTTTAAACTATTGATTTCAATATTTGCTGTTGGAAAACCTAAAGATTTCCCTACACCATCACCGGTAATCACTTTACCATTTAATTGATAAGGACGCCCTAGCAAAGTAGCTGCCCCCTTCACATTAGAATCTGCAATCATCTTTCTAATAATTGAGCTAGAAATTTTTTTTTCATTTAAGAACTTTTCATTTACTTTTAAAAGCTCATATCCATATTTAGATTTATTCTTATTCAAAAAATCGTAATCTCCCTCTCTTTTATATCCGAAATGATGATCATAGCCGACAATAATAACACTTGGATTTAACTTTTTTATTATTATTTCTGATAAAAAAATATCAGCGCTCATTTTTCTAATATCATCATCAAATTTCATTATTAAGAACTTATCAATATTAAGTTCTTTAAGTTTTTCTATTTTTTCAACATCAGAATCAATGTGTCCATTAAATTTATCAGGGTAGAGTTTACATGAAGGGCTAGGATAAAAAGAAAGAACTAAGGATTCTAGAGATAATTTAACTGATTTCTTTAATAGATATCTCAATATTTCTTGATGCCCTAAATGTACTCCGTCAAAGTTACCTATAGTTAGCGCTGATGAGCTTGAAAGTGAGATTTCAGAAATGCTTCTATAAACTTTCATTTAATATCTCATTATAGGAATAGCTATTTTCTCTTTTATACTTCCCAATATACTGCCTAGTTAAAGAATCTAAATATCCATAAGTATTTAAAGAACTTGAAATATCACGAGCAAGAGACCTGATATATGTACCGCTATTGCAAACAATATCGACTATTAAAAAGCTTTTATTAAATTCATTTAAAATTAAAGAGTCGATATAGACCTCTCTAGGCTTCAAATTTATCAAGATACCTTGCCTTGCGAGCTTATACAATCTGACATTATTTCTTCTTAATGCTGAAAAAGCTGGAGGCCTCTGCATTATCTTTCCTACAAACCTATTTAAACAGTTGTTGACATCTTTGATTGATATATTAGGTATTTTCTTTCTAAAAACAATCTGGCCATCGCAATCTAAAGTATCTGTAATTGCCCCTAATTTTATTTTAGCGGTATATTTCTTCTTTTTCAATTGCAATCGAGGAATTTCTTTTGTTTTATTGCCCGTGCAAACAACTATTACTCCCTCAGCAAAAGGGTCTAAGGTGCCTGCGTGACCAGCTTTAATTGAGTAGTTTTCTCTAATTTTATACACAATTTCATTTGAAAGTATTCCTGACGGTTTCCATACTGAAAATATTTTGTCGTTCAAATTATTGGATTTCATTAGGTCCCAATAGGTCTATTGTATACGAGATCTTCAAAAAATTTAATATTTGGTATTCTTTTAAGTCTTATCTCTTTTCCAACAATAAATTTATAATTATTAGAATTTTTATTTAGATCCTTAATGATTGATTCTGATGAATTGCTGCAATTGATAAAAGTCAAATAAACTTTTGCATGTCTTAAGTCAGGAGAGACATCAACTTTAGTTATAGTTATCATTAGGTTTTCCAAGCCTTCAATGTATAGACCTTTCCTTAAGAAGGTATCGCTTAGAACACTTTTAAGCTGCTCCCCTAATCTATCACATCTTTTATATGGCTTACTTGAATATATTATTATAGAGTTCTTTTAATTTCTTTAATTTCGAATATCTCAATGATATCACCATTAACAAACTTTGAAAAACCTTCAACACCAATTCCGCACTCAAAAGATTCTTGAACCTCAGAAACATCATCCTTAAACCTTTTTAAAGATGTTAAGTTTCCTTCATGAATAACCTCTTCTTCTCTTTTTACTCTCAAATAGGCATTTTTAACAGCTTTTCCCTTTGTAATATAGCATCCAGCTACAATCCCTATTTTAGGAACCTTAAATGAATCTCTTACTTCTGCCAAACCTAGGACATCTTCAACCTTATCAGGCTCAAGAAGACCCTCTAAAGCAAGCTTGATCTCATTGATAGCTTCATATATGATAGAATATGAACGTATATCAACTCCATTTTCTTTAGCTTTAGCTTTAATTTGCTTAGGAGTAGGTAAATTAAAGGTAATTATTACAGCGTCAGATGCCTTTGCTAAGGAAATATCGGTTTCATTAACCGTACCTACAGATCTATGTATGATTTTCACATTTACCTCATCTGTAGAAATGCTCATCAAAGAATCGCTTAATGCTTCTATGGATCCGTCAACATCGCCTTTTATAAGTATATTTAAATCCTTGACAGCTCCTTGACTTATCTCCTTACCGATTTGTTCGAGAGTAGTTTTCTTAAATCTTCTATGTTCCGCTTCTCTTTTGTGTTGAGACCTTTTAGAAGCAATTCTTTTTGATTCTTTTTCATCTAGATGGACAGATAAAATATCACCAGCATTTGGAACTGAATCGAATCCAAGAACCTGAATGGGGTCAGCCGGAAATGCTTCACTTACTGGTGTAGCAGACTGATCAAGTAAAGATCTTACTTTTGAAGATTGGCTGCCGCAGTTAAAAATATCACCTTTCTTTAAAACACCTTTTTGCACTAAAACAGTTGCAATTGGGCCTAATCCTTTGTCTAGCTTTGACTCAACCACAACGCCAACGGCACTTCCTTCAAAAGGAGCTTTTAAATCAGATACTTCCGCTTCTAATAAAATTTTATCCAATAATTTGTCAATATTCTCTCCAGTCTTTGAAGAAATTGCCTGATATTGATATTTTCCACCCCACTCTTCGACTAAAATATTTTTTTCTGAAAGCTGTTTCAATATTTTATCAACATTAGCAGCGGGTAAGTCAATTTTATTTATAGCAATAATTATTGGGACACTAGCAGCTTGAGCGTGATCAATCGCCTCAATTGTCTGAGGCATGACATCATCATCAGCTGCAACAACCAAAACCACTATGTCAGTGATTTTAGATCCTCTCGATCTCATTGCCGTAAATGCCGCATGGCCAGGTGTATCTAAAAAAGTTATAAACTTTCCATCTTGAACCTCAACTTTATAGGCACCTATATGTTGAGTTATTCCTCCAGATTCTCCACTTACAACATTTTCAGTTCTGATATAATCTAAAAATGAAGTTTTACCATGATCAACGTGACCCATTACAGTTACTACGGGAGCTCTTGGGGAATATTCAGACTCTGGAACTTCATTTTGATCAGAACTTAAAGAGGTGTCTTCTTCAATATTAGCTTCCTTAATTTCAAACCCAAACTCATCAGCTATCATAATCATAGACTCAATGTCTAATCTTTGATTGATTGTTGTAACCATTCCAAGATTTAATGCTTTCATTATAGCATCTTGAACTTTAACATTCATTGAATTAGCTAATTCTTCAAGAGTGCTAAACTCTGGCATTATAAGAACGTTTTCCTCAATTGCAGATACAGGTGTGTCATCGTTAACTTTCTTAATCTTCTTTCTTTTCTTCTTTTTTGATGCAATATTTAAATTTTTACTAAATAGCTGATTGCTATTTTGATTTGGGGATTTTTTATTTTGAGATATTTTATCTGCTATTGCAGCAATATTTATTTTTTTAAAACTTGTTTTCTTTTTTGGGGCAGGTTTTAAACTCTCTTTCTGTATAGAAGAAGGTGAAGTTGTCTTTTTTTGCTCTTTTTGAATTTCACGATCTTTATCAGAAGGCATTTCTATAATTTTCAACCCAATTCTAGGCTCAATTCTATTAGATTTTTTTTCTTGAGATGGCTTTTCTGTTTTCTTTACTTCAGCAGCTCTGGTTGTTTGTGCTGTATTTCTTGCTTTTTCTTTAGCATACACTTCTTGCCTTTTTTTATCCTTTGAATATTTTGATATAATTTTACTATAAACACCAGATGAAACTTCAGACATATGACCATAACCACTTTCTCCAATACCTTCTAAGAAATCTATAATATCAGAATGAGATATATTAAGCTCAATTGCTATTTGATATATTCTTTTAGCCTTGCTCATTTCCAGATACTTTTTCGTTTATTATTTCTAAGCTTTTGGGACCAATTCCTTTCAATTCGGCAATATTATCTTTATTAGCGATTAAGTCTTCAATATTATTAATATTATGCTCAGCCAGTACATCTTTTATCTTTAACGATAAAAAATCTAAAGAATCGATATTATCTGCCTCATCGTTTTCAGCTTTATCATTACCCTCATACTGATTTTTACTCATAGCATCAACTGTATAACCTGTAATTTTAGATACAAGTTTTATGTTTTGACCATTTCTTCCAATTGCAATTGCTAAATCCTCTTCTTCAAAAACTGCTACAGCATATGACCTTTCTTCGTCAATATATAAGTCAAGAGGTCGCGCTGGAGACAGTGCTCTACTAATAAGTATTTCAGGCTGTTCACTCCAATTAATAATATCTATTTTTTCGCCATTTAATTCTCTTACGATAGACTGAATTCTCATCCCTTTCATTCCCACACATGCACCGACGGCATCTATACGCTTATCAGAGGAATAAACAATGATCTTACTCCTATCTCCTGGGCATCTGGAAACTGTTTTTATTTCAATTATATCATCATCAATCTCTGGAACTTCAAGAGCAAATAGTTTTTCTAAGAACTGATTATCAGATCTAGATATTATGACTTCTGGGCCTCTTGAAGTAATATCGACTTTTTTAACGACGGCTCTAAGAGACTCTCCCCTTCGATATCGATCGTTAGGCATTTGCTCGCTTTTTGGAAGGATTAATTCCTTGTCTTCACATATAACAAAAATTCTATCTTTTTGTATTTGATGGACATTTCCAATTATAATATTTCCAATTTTATTTGAATATTCATCGTAGATAGTTTGTTTTTCAATATCTTTTAAGCTTTGACTAAAAAATTGTTTTGCATTGTTTATAAGTCTCCTTCCAAATTTCTGAGGATCTATAACATCAATATACATATCACCTATTTCAAGACCGGATTCAACTTTTCTTGCATCTTCAAGATATATTTCAGTCACAGGGTCAGTGACTTGCTTAACTACTGTCTTATGTTGATATATCTCAATTTCACCTTTGTCCATGTTTACAATAACATTAAAATTAGAGTAGTCTTCTCCATATTTTCGCTTAATTATGTTTACAAATAAGTTTTCTATTATAGAGCTTAAATTTGTTCTATCAATATTTTTTGCTTTTGCTACAGTTTTAAATGCATCAATAATATCTTTATTAACCAACGCAAACTCCTTTATTCTATTTAAATAAAAAAAATGGGGGAAAACATCCCCCATTTTCAATCGCAGTAAATTAAAAAATTGTTCTTAATAAAAAAAACTTTTATTTCACTATTACTCACACTACCTGCTTGAGGTGTGAGCGATAATCGATTTTAGCTTCTTTATATCATCCTCAAGACTACGATTTTGATAATCGCATTCTAAGGCATAATCTATATATTCATTTGCTTTATCAATTTGATCTTTTAGTTCGAAAGCTAGTGCTATTTTATAATTTAACAGGGCGGAAAACTCTTTTTTTTCATCGACCGAAGGAAAGGCTTGATTATATTTAGCGATACCAGAATCTAAATCACCATTATCGATTAATATATCTCCATATATTATAAATAACTCAGACTTGATGAAGTCGGAATTAATATTGTCAAAATCTAGCTTATTTAGGGCTTCAAGTTTATCTTTAGTAGATTTTGATGAGAAATCTGATAGAAATGATAAAATATATTGATTCGAATCTTTATCATTGGTTAAATCAGCGATAGCGTTTTTGATTTCATCTTTTTCACAAAAAGATTTTAAGGCACTATCATCATCGATATTGTAGCATATACTGTAATCTGGATCATTATTTTCTTCTAAAGAAGATAAAATAAATACTAA
>CEVN01159736.1_pt1 | contig 12596 bp, 8 predicted proteins | sample 427041 | NCBI WGS metagenome assembly CEVN01 (sample SAMEA2623463, study PRJEB7988) | marine metagenome | biome: marine biome (ENVO:00000447); feature: surface water layer (ENVO:00002042); material: "saline water (ENVO:00002010), including plankton (ENVO:xxxxxxxx)" | depth 5 m
ATTGATAATAACCCAGCAACACATAAGAAAATTGTTTTACTTAAATAGTAAAATAGAAATATTATTAAAATAATGAAAAAGTACAGTTTTTTTATAACTATATTTTTATTATTAGTAGTTTTTATCTCTTATGATTATAATTTTATAGATTATCCTACCCCTACGGAGTTTATTCAAAAGAAAAATGATAGAAAGAAAATCAAAGAGGGAAGAAAAAAGTGGATTTCTGATATGCATAAAACTGACCCATCTATTGATTGGGAATCCGTGGATCGAGAAAATAGAAAAAAAAATACAGATATTATAATAAGTGCTCGAGAAAAGCTATTGCTTAATCAAGATTTTAGGGATATTGAAGATAATTATGAAGTAATACTTGATCGAGAAATTGAAGGAACTTGGGTAGAGAGAGGTAGTAATAATTTAGCTGGTAGAATTAGAACTGCAGATATTGATTTTGAAAATGATATAATTTATTGCGCTTCATCTGGAGGTAATATTTGGAAGGGGTCAGTAGATGGTCAAAATTGGGAATCATTAAATGATTATATGCAGATTTTAGGTATAACATTTTTGCGTATTGTCAATACTAATAGCGGTCAAAGATTATTAATTGGTTCAGAAAATAACGGCTTTTATTATTCTGATAATGACTGTATAACATTAAATGAAGCTAACGGCCTTAGTGGCAATTATGTGAAACGTTTTATTATGCAAAATGATTCAAATAATATATATGCTTTAGTTGGAACTTATCCTTTATCTATTTATATATCTGAAGATTTAGGTGAGAGTTTTCAGTTACTTGTTACATTGGATAGCAATCAAGGTATCAACTCTCAGCAAATTTCTCGCTTTGATATTTTTACTCCAAGATATTTTCAAGAATCAATATATTTAATTAATGATATGATATTATATGAAGTTAGTGGTAATAATATTTTTCCAATTTCTACTATTTCGTCTGATTCATATTCTGGGGATGTCTTGCTTACTGGTGGCATAGGTGTAGGTGGAACTTTTTTATATGCATATATTGATCAACAACTTTATCATTCAATAGATGGCGGAGTTTCATGGCAGTATAGGGGACAGACTCCATCAAGTTGGTGGTGGATTAATGGATTTAATTCATCAAATATAGAAAGAGATAAAGTTTATATTGGTGGTATGGAATTATTCGAAAGTTCAAATAGTGGCTATGATTTTAGTCTAGTTAACCCTTGGTGGGAATATTATGATAGCATAGAATCTAAACTCCACGCTGATATTCCAGAGATTAGATTTTATTTAGATGAAGAGTTTAATGAAATAGCACTCATATCAACTGATGGAGGCCTTTACATTTCAGATGATTATTTAAATTCTGTTCAAAACATTTCTATGAGTGGACTTGGAGTTAGTCAATACTATTCAATATATTCGCAGAGATTTTCCCCATATAAAATTTTTGCTGGCAGTCAAGATCAAGGTCTTCAAAAAAGTATAGATAGTAGTAATGAAATTAGAGATTTTGAGCAAATTATTAGTGGAGACTATGGACATTTAGTTTCTGGGGATAATGGAGTAAGTATATGGGCAAACTACCCAGGATTTACTATTTATTACCCAGATATTGCAAACTCAAATTTGAGTAACTCACTTGATTTTCCTGGAGATGGTTATTTATGGATTCCTCCATTAATGGAAAATCCATACTTTCCTAATAGAGCTTTTTTAGGTGGTGGAGGAATTAGCGGTGGCAATCATATTATAGAACTTTCAATTCAAAATAATCAGATTGTTTATAATCAGCAAAATTTTAATTTTTTAGGAACAATTTCAGCTATGGCATATTCACCTATTGATCCGTCTTATAGATATGTACTAACAACTAACGGTAAATTTTATTATAGTAATGATAATGGTCAGAACTGGACATTAACTCAAGGATTTACAGGACCAGATAGTCATTATTTTTATGGTTCTACAATTTTGGCATCACCTAGTAATCTTGGCCAAGTTTTTATAGGTGGAAGTGGTTATTCAAATTCTCCAATATATCAATCAGATAATCATGGAATTAGCTTTTCTACTATGAATGACGGGCTTCCAAATACATTAGTTTTTCAATTAGCAAGTACTCCAGATAATTCTATTTTGTTTGCTGCAACTGAAGTTGGTCCATATGCTTATTCATTTAATCAGAGTGAGTGGTTTTTTTTATCAGGAGTAAGTGGTCCAGATCAAACATATTGGAGTGTCGATTTTATTCCAGAGCTAAATACAGCTAGATTTGGAACTTATGGTAGAGGAATATGGGATTTTATTCTTAATGAGAATTATAATATAATGCTTGGTGATATAAATCAAGATGATAATGTAAATATTCAAGATATTATTATTGCAATAAGTTTTGTATTAGAAACTTCAATTCCTAACAGTTATCAATTTTTATCATCTGATGTAAATCAAGATAATATAATAAATGTTTTGGATATTGTTTTGATAGTCGATATTATTTTTGAACGATAAATTATATTTTTTATAAAATTAAATGATTAAAAGAACACATACTTGTGGCGAACTGACAAAAAATGATGTTGGCCTAAGCGTTAAAATTAATGGATGGATTTCTAAGACAAGAGATTTAGGTGGGCTTATATTTATTGATTTAAGAGATAGATATGGCAAAACTCAAATTGTATTTAATGAAGAAGTTAATAAGGAAGCTTTTGAGTGTGCTAAAAAATTAGGCCTTGAAGATGTCATAGGAGTTGAGGGTGTTGTTATTAATAGGCCGGATGATGCTTTAAATAAATCCATGATTACAGGCTGCATTGATGTTGAAGTTAAAAGTATTATTGTGTATAATGAATCTTCGCCTACCCCTTTTGATATTGGTGATCGCAATTCTGCTTCAGAAGAGCATCGGCTTAGATATAGATATTTAGAACTTAGGACTAAAGAGCTGCAAAAAAATATTATTTTAAGATCAGAAGCATCATTAATTGTTAGAGATCATTTGGCAAGTAAAAACTTTATAGAAATTGAAACTCCTATTTTAATGAAGTCAACTCCAGAAGGGGCGAGAGACTTTTTAGTCCCTAGTAGAATTCATAATGGAAAATTTTATGCTCTCCCACAATCTCCTCAAACCTATAAGCAGTTGCTGATGGTATCTGGGTTTGATCGTTATTTTCAAATTGTAAAGTGTTTTAGAGATGAAGATTTCAGGGCAGATAGACAACCTGAATTTACTCAAATTGATATTGAAATGTCTTTTGTAGAACAGCAAGATATTATTGATATGGGCACAGAATTGACAAAAGAAATATGGAAAAAAGCATTAAATGTAGAATTGCCCAATCAATTTCCTGTTATAACTTATCATGATGCAATGGAAACGTATGGCTCAGATAAACCAGATTTACGATTTGATTTACCTTTGTTAGATTTTAGTCAATTCGTAAAAGAATCCAATTTTGATACATTTAAAAATATTTTGGATAATGGTGGAAAAATTAAGGCAATTAAAATTATTAATGCTCCAAACTATAGTCGAAAAGTAATTGATGATTTGACAAAATGGCTTAAGGAACAATATAGTGTTAAGGGATTAGCATGGATGAAATGTATTGATGGCGAGTCTTTTGATGGTGGAATCAGTAAATTTTTTGATACAGATTTACAAAAAAATATTATTACTTCACTTGAAATTAAAAAAGATGAGATGTTGTTTATAGTAGGAGATAGGCCAAAAGTAACATTAAACGCTATGGGAGCATTGAGATTAAAATTAGCTAAAATAGAAAACATGATAGACGAAAATTCATGGAAACCTTTATGGGTTGTTGATTTTCCTTTATTTGAATGGAATGAAGATAATAATCGATGGGATTCACTGCATCATCCATTTACATCACCTAATTTAGAAGATATTAATTTGCTTGATAGTGATCCTGGGAATGTGCGTTCTTTAGGTTATGATATTGTAATGAATGGATATGAATTAGGTGGAGGTTCTATTAGGATATATGATAGCGATTTACAAGCTAAAATTTTTGAGTTACTTGGTATTGGTAAAGAAGAAGCAAATGAAAAATTTGGATTTTTACTTGGAGCTTTTAAATATGGTGCTCCTCCGCATGGTGGAATGGCATTTGGTTTTGATAGAATAATTATGTTGCTAGCAGGGTCAAAACAAATTAGAGACGTAATTGCGTTTCCTAAAACAACTTCTGCGATGTCATTGATGGATAATTCTCCCTCAAATGCCGATTCAAAACAGTTAGAAGAATTAGGAATTAAGATTAAAAATAGTTAATGAAAAAAATTTTAAAACTAAGGGATGTTGACCCTATGCTCTTTTCAGGAGCACAAGATTCAAATTTAAAATTTATTGAAAATAACTTTAAGGGAAAAATTGTTTTAAGAGGAAATGAATTACATTTTGATGGTAATAAAGATGAGTGTGATAAAATTGAATCTTTAGTTAGTGATATTATTTATACAATTAATCTTAAAGGATTTATTAAGACTTCTGATATTAGTCAGCTATTTGAATCATCACAGTTAGATGATGATAGTGAGAGTCTAAGTAAAAAATCAGATATAGAAAAGCAAGTCATTTTATATACTCATAAAGGTGCCGTATCAGCTCAAACATCTGGCCAAAAGAAGTATTATAGGTCAGTTTTAAAAAATGATATTGTTTTTGCCTATGGCCCTGCTGGTACTGGAAAAACATATCAGGCGGTAGCATGTGCTGTTTCAGCTCTTAAAAATAAGGAAGTTGAGAAAATAATTATAACTCGCCCAGTTGTTGAAGCGGGCGAGCATTTAGGCTTTTTACCTGGAGATTTAAAGGAAAAAGTAGACCCTTATTTAGTTCCTTTGTATGACTCTTTAGATAAGATGATACCTAAAGATAAGTTGAAAAAATTGTTAAGTCAAAATATTATAGAAATTGCGCCATTAGCTTATATGCGAGGACGTACTCTGCATAATGCATTTATGATTTTAGATGAAGCGCAAAATTCTACTAAAATGCAAATGAAGATGTTTTTAACTAGGCTTGGAGTAACATCAAAGGCTATAATAACAGGAGATATTACGCAAATTGATTTAGAAAGAAATGAAATTTGTGGTCTAATGGATGCAATGAAAGTTCTAGATAATGTTAAAGGGATATCTTTTGTTGAACTTACTGAAAAGGATGTTGTAAGACATAGATTAGTAAAAGATATTATTAAAGCATATAATAAGGAATCCAATAATGAAAAATAATTTTATTTGTTCTTATTCTAGGACACCTATTGGAGCATTCAAAGGTTCTTTAGGTAGCATCCCTGCAACAAAATTAGGTTCAGTGGTAATAAAGTCAGTATTAGATAAAATGTCAGTTGATATCAATAATGTTGATGAAGTTATTATGGGAAATGTATTATCTGCTAATTTGGGGCAAGCTCCAGCTAGACAGTCTGCAATAGGAGCTGGATTAAATTCTAATGTAGAGTGTTTAACAATAAATAAAGTTTGCGGTTCTGGATTGAAGTCAATAATGTTAGCAGATGATTCTATTAGTTTAAACCGATCTGATTTAATAATTGCTGGAGGAATGGAAAGTATGAGTTTAGCACCTCATTATATACAGAATTCAAGAATAGGTACAACTTTTGGTGATAGTAAAATTATCGATTCTATTTTGAAAGATGGACTTTGGGACCCATATAATAATTTTGCTATGGGTAATTGTGGAGAAGTTTTATGTAAGGAAAATAAATATTCAAAAAAAGCGCAAGATGAATATGCAATTGAATCTTATATAAGATCTAATAATGCAATTAAAACAGGTGCTTTTAAAGATGAAATTGCTCCAGTTAATATTATAAATAAAAAAAATACCGTAGTATTTGATGTGGATGAAGAACCTTTAAGGTTTAATGAGGGAAAATTGAAAAATTTAAAACCAGCCTTTCAAAAGGATGGCACTATTACTGCTGGAAATGCAAGCAGCTTAAGTGATGGGGCTGCTGCAGTTTCCCTATGTTCGGAAAGTAAATTAAATGAATTAGGTTTAAATCCAATTGCTAAAATTATTGATCATGTATCCTTTGCAATGGAGCCACTTTATTTTACAAGAGCTCCTATTTATGCTATTAAAAAATTATTAAACAAAAATAATAAATCAGTTAATGAAATTGATTTATTTGAAATAAATGAGGCATTTTCATGTGTTACGATGGCTGCAATTGATGAATTAAAGATAGATAGAAAAAAAGTTAATGTTAATGGCGGTGCTGTTTCTATGGGGCATCCTATTGGTGCTTCTGGTGCAAGAATTGTTGTAACTTTACTTAATGCATTGAAAATTAAAGATAAAAAATATGGCGTAGCTTGTTTATGTATTGGTGGAGGTGAGGCCTCAGCAATATTAATAGAAATGTGTAATTAAAAAGGTAAATTATGAATAAGGTAGGTGTAGTTGGATCTGGAACTATGGGTAATGGTATTGCGCACGTTTTTGCAATTTATGGATACAATGTTACGCTTGTTGACATTTCTCAAAAAATCTTAGATGATGCTATAAATAAAATTAGAAGTAATATTAATAGACAGATAAAAAAAAATGTTATTTCAGATAATGATGCTGTTATTGCATTAAAAAATATAAATACAACTATTAACTTGGAATTATTAAGTGATTGCGATTTAGTTATTGAGGCTGTTAAGGAAGATTTGGATATTAAGGTAGAAATTTTCAAAAAATTAGATTCAATATGTAATGATAAAACGATATTTGCATCAAATACATCATCAATTTCTATAAATACACTGGGTTCTTATTTGAAAAATCCTGAAAAATTTATTGGGATGCATTTTATGAATCCTGTACCTGTAATGAAGTTAGTTGAAATTATTAATGGAGATAAAACATCGCAAGCAACAAAAGATTTGATTAATAATATATCAAAATCTTTAGATAAAATTCCAATTGAGTGTAACGATGCCCCGGGATTTGTATCTAATAGGATTTTAATGCCAATGATTAACGAAGCTGCTTTTTGTTACATGGATGGAGTTGCAAAGCCGGAAGCTATTGATTCCATTATGCAATTAGGTATGGGGCATCCAATGGGTCCATTGAAATTAGCAGATTTAATTGGTATTGATGTATGTGTATACATTATGAATGTTTTATATGAAGGTTTTAAGAATGAAAAATATAGAGTTTGTCCGATACTTTTAGATATGGTGAAAGCAGGAAAACTAGGTAAAAAAACAAAGGAAGGTTTTTATAAATATGAATTTTAGTTTATCAGATGAACATAAGTTGATTCAAAAAACATCAAGGGATTTTGCAATAAAAGAATTGCTTCCAGGAGCTGTTGAAAGAGATGAAAAAAAAATATGGCCTAAAGACGCAATATCAAAAATGTCTAAATTAGGTTTTATGGGCATAATGACTGACACAAAATATAATGGTGGCGGTATGGATACTATAGCTTATACTATTGCAATGGAGGAGGTCGCTAGAGTAGATGCATCTGCTTCAGTAGTTATGTCAGTTAATAATTCTTTGGTTTGCGCTATTTTAAGTAAATATGGTAATGAACAGCAAAAGAATAAATATTTAAAAGTTTTAGCGTCAGGTGAAAAAATAGGTGCTTTTTCATTATCTGAACCTCAGTCTGGTTCAGATGCATCTAATATGCTGACATTTGCAGTGAAAAAAGATCAAAATTATATATTAAATGGTACGAAAAATTGGGTGACTAATGGAATTAATTCTGATATTTGTATGGTTTTTGCATTAACTAAAAAAGGAATTGGTCATAAGGGAATTTCGTGTTTTATTGTTGAAAAAGAATATGATGGATTTGAAACAGGCAAGCCTGAAAATAAATTAGGTATTAGATCTTCTGATACTTGTGAACTTTATTTTGATAATGTTAAAATTCCACAAGAAAATTTAATTGGAAATGAAGGTGATGGTTTTAAAATTGCATTGGAAACATTAGATGGTGGAAGGATTGGCATTGCATCACAAGCGTTAGGTATTGCAAAAGCGAGTTTAGATGCTTCAATATCGTACTCAAAAGATAGAGAGCAGTTTGGTAAACCTATTTCATCATTTCAAGGAGTTCAGTTTAAAATTGCAGATATGTCTATTGGAATTGATGCCGCACGATTATTAATTCAAAAAGCTGCTTGGGCAAAAGATAATAAGATGAATTATAGCATTCTTGCTTCTCAAGCCAAGGTGTTTGCTTCAGAAGTAGCTATGAAAGCTGCAATAGATTGTGTCCAAATTCATGGGGGCTATGGGTATATAAGGGAGACTGGCGTTGAAAGACTTATGAGAGATGCAAAAATTACGCAGATTTATGAAGGAACTTCAGAAATTCAAAGAGTTGTAATTGCTAGAAGTTTATTAAAATAATATGGATAAAAATCATAAAAGATTAGCAAGAATTTTATGTTTGAAGATATTGTTTGCTCATAATTTTTCAGACAATTCTTTTAACGATTTAGTAAATAATTTTTTTAAAAAGAAAGATTTAGATTTAAGTAGTAAAAAATACACCAATGATCAAATAAAGTTTGCATCTAAATTATTTGATATAGCTATTAAAAATAAAAAAGTAGTTGATGAAATAGTTGAAGAAAAATTAGTTAACTGGGAAATAAGTAGATTGGCAATAACTGATAAGATGATTTTACGAATGTCTATAGGAGAAATGCTGTTTGTGGATGACGTTCCTCCAAAGGTTTCAATAACTGAGGCTGTAGAAATAGCTAAAGAATTTTGTAGTGAAGATAGTAGTTCATTTATTAATGGTATTATGGATGCTATCTATAATGAAAAATTTAAGGTAACATAATGTCTATTTTTTCAAATATAATAACAAAGGTTTTTGGAAGAAAGTCAGATAAAGATTTGAAGGCTCTTGCCCCATTAGTTGATGAAATTAACGAAGAGTATTCTAATCTACAATCTTTGTCAGATGAAGATTTAAAGAATAAGTTTTCAGATATACGTAATGAACTAAAGGATACTATAGCTTTAAAAAAAGAATCTTATTTAAAGGAAGGTCTCGATCTAAATGAAATCGATGATTTATTATATGAAATAGAAAAGAAATTTTTAGATGATAAACTTATTGAAGTGTTTGCAATCATTAAAGATGCTTCTAGAAGATTATGTGGAACAAAGTATTTAGTTATGAATCAAGAAACAGTGTGGAATATGATTCATTATGATGTTCAGCTCATAGGAGGTATAGCTTTGCACCAAGGCAAAATTGCAGAAATGAAGACTGGTGAAGGAAAAACTTTAGTCTCAACATTAGCAATTATTTTAAATGCAATTACAGGAAGAGGTATACATATTATTACAGTTAATGATTATTTAGCTGAAAGAGATAGCCAGTGGATGGGTTTATTGTATGAATTCTTAGGGCTTTCTGTTGGTTGCATTTTAAATCAAATGAGTAGTGAGCAAAGAAAAATAATGTATTCAAAAGATATAACATATGGAACAAACAGTCAATTTGGTTTTGATTATTTGCGTGATAATATGGCAGTAAGAGTGGATGACCAGGTTCAAAGAGGTCATGTATTTGCCATTGTTGATGAAGTTGATTCTGTGTTAATAGATGAAGCTAGAACTCCCCTTATTATATCTGGAGTGGTTAATAATCAAAATAATGAACAATATACAAGCTGGAAAGCTAAAATTGAATCGTTAATAAAAAAACAAAATCAAATTATCAATAATATTTTATCAGGTGTAGAAGATAATATTGAAACTGATTCCATGAAGGTTGGTGAGGCAATTTTAGCTGCTAGTAGAGGTGGTCCTAAAAATAGAAAATTACAAAAATTATTTCAGATACAAGGAGTCAAAAGGCTTTTATCAAAAGCTGAAAGTGAATTTATTAGAGAAAAAAAGATGTCAGAAATAGATGAGCAGCTATTTTTTTCAATTGATGAACGGTCTAATGTTGTTGATTTATCTGAAAAAGGTAGAAATTTTCTTTCTTCAAATAATGATGATTTTGTAATCCCAGATTTAGGAGAGATTTATCACAATTTAGATAATGGTAGTTTATCAGCTAAAGATATAGCAATGGAAAAAGAAAAAGCTCAAGCTAATCATTCTGAAGTTAGCGAAAGAATTCATACTATAAATCAATTATTACGAGCTTATTCATTATTTGAAAAAGATGTTGAATATATTGTTCAAGATGGTAAAGTATTAATAGTTGATCAACATACTGGAAGAGTAATGCATGGAAGACAGTTTTCAGATGGCATGCATCAGGCAATTGAAGCAAAAGAAGGGGTTGCTATTCAAAGAGAAACTCAAACAGTAGCAACTATTACAATTCAAAATTATTTTAGAATGTATGAAAAATTAGCTGGAATGACTGGGACTGCATTAACAGAGGCAGGCGAGTTTATGGAAATTTATAAACTTGATGTAATAGAAATACCTACAAATCAGCAGATATTAAGACAAGACCACGAAGATTTGATTTATAAAACGAAAAGAGAAAAGTATAATGCAGTTATAGAAAAAATTGAAGAATTACATGCTAAAGGTCAGCCAGTATTAGTTGGAACAACGTCAGTAGAAGAATCTGAAACTTTAGCAAGAATGTTAAGGCGAACAAAATTACCACATAACGTACTAAATGCTAAGCAGCATCAAAGTGAAGCAGAAATTGTAGCTAGAGCTGGTCATAAAAATGCAATTACAATTTCCACTAATATGGCGGGAAGGGGTACGGACATTAAGCTTGGTGATGGAGTTATTGAGCTTGGCGGATTATATATTTTAGGTACTGGTAGGCATGAATCTCGTAGAATTGATCTGCAGTTGCGAGGTAGGTCTGGAAGGCAAGGAGATTCGGGGGAATCAATATTTTTTCTAAGCCTTGAAGATAATCTCATGAGACTTTTTGGTTCAGATAGAATTGCAAAAGTAATGGATAGATTGGGAATACAAGAAGGTGAAGTTATAACTCACTCAATGGTAACTAAATCGATAGAAAGAGCTCAAAAGAAAATTGAAGCAATGAATTTTGGAGGAAGAAAAAATATAATTGAATATGATGATGTGATGAATTATCAAAGAGATATAGTATATAATCGTAGAAATTTTGCACTGCATGAAAAAGATATTTCTAAAGAGTTAACTCAGATTATAAATGAGTATCTAGAAGATCTTGTTAGTTTACATTGCGTTGGTAATATTAATAATTGGGATACGCAATCATTAAATGAAGACGTTTTAAATATATTGGGTATTGATATAGATTCAACCAAAATAGGCACAACTCAGCAGCAAATTGTAAGCAAGCTTAGTAAGCAGGCTAATGATATTATTAATTTCAAAAAAGAAAATTTTGATGAAAAATTAGTTGACAATTTTCAAAAATTTATTATGTTGCGTACCATTGATGAAAAGTGGCAAGATCATTTGTATACGATGGATCAATTAAGAGAGGGGATAGGATTGAGAGCGTATGGTCAAAAAAATCCTTTGATTGAATATAAAAATGAAGGCTTTGCTATGTTTGAAGAAATGATGACGCAGACAAATGAAGAAACATTAAAAAGAATTTTTAGAACTGATTTATCTAATTTAGTATCAACTGATATGCGAATAGAGCAAAAAACAAAAAATCTGGAAACAAAGAAAAATTTAAATGTTCTATCTAGCATGCAGCAGGCTCAAAGCGCTAATCAGCCTACAGGAGCAGCCCAACCTTTTGCTCCAAATCAAAAGCGACAGCCTATTAAAGTGGATAAAAAAATAGGTAGAAATGATAAAGTTATAATAAAAAAAGGTTCTGAAACTAAATCTGTAAAATATAAAAAATTTGAAAAAATGAAGGAAGATGGGTGGGTATTAGAAAAATCATAAAAAATGCCATATAAATTCAGAGTTTTTCAAGATAAGAATTTAATAGATTTATTTAACAATTAATCGTATATTTCCAGACTGTCGAAGTGTTAGGACTGTAACATATTGACACAAACTAAACCAAATTATTAAAAAATATAATTAGTAATTTCTTATGAAAATTTTTTTATTGTAAAGGAAAGGAACCTGATATGTCAGATATTTTTAAAAATTACAAATCACTTTTAAGTGTGTTTTCAATACTTTTTTTAACAAACTTTATTTTTGCTGACCCAACAGATGGATGCGAGTTGGGTGCAAATGAATTATTTGTAACCCAATCTGGGGATGTGCTATATAATTCTGCAGCTGATATTGGAGGATTCCAATGGACAGTTGATGGCGCTACAGTTACAGCTACCTCTGGTGGAGATGCTGCAGCTGCAGGCTTTACTGTGCAAGCAGCAGGCACTACTGTTCTTGGGTTTTCATTTACTGGAGGTGTTGTTCCTGCGGGCTGTGGAACCTTGACTCAGATGACATTATCTGGAGAAGCTACAGGATTAAGTGGAATTGTTTTTTCTGATGCATCAGGAAATGCACTTGATTTTTCATATTATGTGCCTTCAGATGATACTGGTGGTGACGATGGTGGTGATGGCGGCGTGGCAGATGCATGTGATCTACCATCAAATACAAT
>CEVN01003383.1_pt1 | contig 12594 bp, 10 predicted proteins | sample 427041 | NCBI WGS metagenome assembly CEVN01 (sample SAMEA2623463, study PRJEB7988) | marine metagenome | biome: marine biome (ENVO:00000447); feature: surface water layer (ENVO:00002042); material: "saline water (ENVO:00002010), including plankton (ENVO:xxxxxxxx)" | depth 5 m
CTATGATGATTCATGGTATTTGACTGATGGTGAAGTAGATTACAAAATTTATAATGTGAATGGATTATTAAGAGGAGCTATTATCCCTCCAGGAAAAAAGAATTTTGTTATGTATTTTAAATCTAATGAGATTATTATTGGAAAATTTTTATCTATAATATTTTTTTTAATAGCATTTTTTATAGTATTTTTTTTCAGTTTTAAGGAAAAGAAATGATAAGATTATTTAAAAATAATTTAAGAATAAAATTCTCGCTTTTTATTATTACACTAGCAATTGCCTTATTGTTTTTTTTAATTAATTTATTTTTAGTTAATCAGTTTAGAAATGAGTTAAACAAACAGGTTAAAACTATTGTTAATATTTATCATAACAAGTTAACTAATGAAAATGTAGATTCAGAATATCTTTTAAAAACAATAATTCCTTTAATTGATGACTTAAACATACCAATTGTTATAACAACTAAAAAAACAGATGGATCATTTAATTTTGAATCTATCAATTTAAAAGAAAAGTTTTCTAAAAATAGTCCAACGTATATTGATGATATGACAAATATTATTAAGGTTATGGATAAGAATAATAAACCATTAACTGTTGTTGAGTTTGAAGGAAGCCCAATTATTCAAATACATTATGGCGATTCTATTATTATAAATAGTATTAAATGGTTATCCTTAATAGAGTTTGGATTTATTTTCTTTGTAATTGTTTTTTTTGTATTTGCAATCTATTTAATACTATCAAATGAAAAAAATCATATTTATGTAGGAATGGCTAAAGAGGCTGCACATCAATTAGGGACGCCTATTTCATCATTGTTAGGCTGGCTTAAATTGTTAGAATCTGGTAATTCAAATAGTAAGGAGATTTATGATTACATGGGTGAGGATATTAAAAAACTTGAAAATGTTTCTCATAAATTTAATAAAATTGGATCAAGGCCAAAGCTGATTAAGATTGATTTAATTAAATTATTAAATGAAATAGTAAATTATTATAAAAAAAAGTTACCTGAAAGTAGTGATATTGATATTTACATTAAATCAAATAAAGAAGAGCACTGTATTGAAGGTGATGAAATTCTATTATATTGGGCTTTTGAAAATATCATTAAAAATTCTATTGATTCTGTAAAGAATAAAGGATATATTTCTTTAAATGTATTTAAAAATAAAAATTTTTGGAATATAGATATCGCAGATAACGGAGTTGGTGTTTTGCGTAAAAATAGAAAAAATATTTTCAAACCAGGATTTAGCACCAAATCTAGAGGATGGGGGTTAGGTTTAAATCTTTCTAAACGAATTATAGAAAATATGCATAAAGGTTCTTTAAAACTTTTAAGCTCAAATTCTAATAAAACTATTTTTAGAATAAAATTACATATTTTTGTTTCTTAGGTATGTTGGTACATCAAAATCTATATCATTTTTTGTATTCTTTTTTTCTTCTTGAATAACTTCATTAGGCAAACTATTTATTTCTTTATCTATTTTTTCTGAATCTTTATTTTCATTAAGCATAGTTTCATTTGTATCTTTTATATATCTGCTTTTGAAATCATACTCAGGTTCTGATTCGTAAAAGTCTGGATATTCCTCATCATTTAAACCTGTTGCTATTACAGTTATTCTAATTTCATCACTTAACTCTGGATCAATTACACAACCAAGAATTACATTTGCATCTTCGCCTGCTTCCTCATATATTATATTTGAAGCTTCATTTAATTCTCTCATTGTAAGTTGTTGTGACCCAGATACGTTCACTAGCAATCCTTTAGCACCTTTTATACTAGTTTTTTGTAATAGAGGAGAATTAATTGCTTGTTGCGCAGCTAAAATGGCTTTTTCTTCACCTTTAGCAATACCAGTACCCATGATTGCATCTCCCATATTTTTCATAATTGTTCTTACATCAGCGTAATCTAGATTAATTAAGCCTGGCTTATTGATTAAATCAGAGATTCCTTTTGTTGCTTGATTTAAAATGCTATCTGCAAGTTTAAATGAATCGGTAACAGTTGTTTCATCTGAAGCAATTTCTAATAAAGTCTCATTTGGTATTACAAGTAAAGTATCACAATTACTTTTCATTTCTTTAATACCTTCTAAGGCTCTTTTTTTCCTAATAGGTCCTTCAAATGCAAAAGGTTGTGTAACTATCCCAACAGTTAATGCATTTGTTTCTCTTGCTATTTTTGCTATTGCAGGTGCTGCACCAGTGCCAGTACCTCCACCCATGCCAGCAGTGATAAATACCATATCTGCTTTATTTAATTCATCAGCAATAATTTCTTTATTTTCTTCTACTGCTTTTTGGCCAATTTCAGAATTTGCTCCGGCACCGAGTCCTTTGGTTAATTCTTTTCCAATTTGTAATTTTATTTGAGAATTATTGTTTTCTAAGTCTTGAGCATCAGTATTAATTGCAATGAATTCTACTGAACTCATGCCATCTTCTATCATTCTGTTTAATGCATTTCCACCTCCACCGCCAACTCCAACAACAACTATTTTAGCTTTTTGATCTGATAGATTTGTAGGTTCAAATAACATAGTATGTCCTTTCTACTTATTTAAAAGTGTTTGTTTAATTTTATTAAGTTTTATTTTTATTATATCAAAAAATGATTTTGTGTGATAATTATCAATATCTCCTTGTATAGAATTTTCATTTTCTATTGCATACTTTACTATTCCAATTGAGGTTGAAAATCTTGGATTATTTAGAACTTCAGGTTTTCCATTTACTGAGTCAGGTATTCCTATTTTAACTGGCATTTCAAAAATTTCTTGAGCTAAATCTACTATATTTTTCATTTTTGATCCACCGCCAGTTAATACTATTCCAAATGTAAATTTACTTTTTAGTTCACTTTTGTTTATTTCATTTTTGCATAAATGAAATATTTCATGCATTCTAGCTTCGATAATTTTTGATAATTCTTTTTGCGATATATTAGTGTCAGGTCTACCATTAGTCCCCATTATTTTTATTGATTCTTCTTCGTTTGCTAGTGAAGATTTGCAAATTCCATAATCTCTTTTTAAAGTTTCAGCTTGTTCTAATGATGTTTGAATACCATATGCTATATCTTTTGTTAAACTTTCACCACCAATTGGTATAGCACCTGTATGTAAAATTGAATTATCATTATATATAATTATATCACTTGTTCCACCACCAATATCAATTAGAACTGTTCCTAAATTTCTTTCATTATTATCTAAAACTGAATATGAAGATGCTAAAGGTTCTAAAATAAATCCATCAATTTCTATATTGCATTTATTTATACATGTGATTAAATCTTGTTCTATGTTTCTTGCTATTGTAACAAGATGAACTTTTGATTCTAATCTATGTCCTGATAACCCTACAGGATTTTTAATCCCACTTTTATCGTCAACTTTGAAATTTTGTGATAGAACATGGAGTATTTTTCTATCAGGAGATAAGTTTATTGCTTGCGAATGGTCAAGAACTTTCAATACATCATCTTTTTCAATAATATCACCTGCTGGATTTAGATAATCACTGTTTGATATTGTTATTGCTCCAGAACAGTTAATCCCTTTAATATTTTCTCCTGTTATCCCAACATATGCAGAATCTATTGTTGTTTTACTATCTTTTTCTGCTTTTAAAATAGCTGTTTCAATAGAGTTGACAGTCTCATCTATATTAATTACAATTCCTTTTTGCAGTCCCTTAGAGCTACTTTTACCAATCCCTAAAATATTTATAATATCTCCATTTTTTTCAGCGATTATAACTACAATTTTTGTTGTACCAATATCTATCCCGGTGATTATATTTTCATTTTTCATTTTAAATCATTTCTTTCACTATTATTTGATCTTTTACTGTTAAATCTATATATTTATAAGATGTTATTTTTTTTGATTCACTAATATTATCTATAAATTCAAATAATATAGCTAATTCATTTTTAGTTTTATTTGTGTTTATGATGATTTTAGTATTGCTAGATAAATGTATATTTATCTCATCGTTGTTCATAACAATATGATTTATTGATAAATATAAAGACTCATCATTTTTTAAAATCATTTTTAATAATTCTGTTACTTTTATTTTTTCAGAATGATTATTTATATTTGAAATAATTGGAACATTATAATAATTAAGGGCATTATAATCAGCTTCTATAGATTTTGCATTTGAATCTAACAAATATTTTTTATTATTATTTTTAAATATAGCAAGTGGAATTATTTCATTTATCTCAATAAGTATTGTTGATGGTAATAGAGTATATATTTTTGAAGAATGTATGTAATCATTTTTATTAATTTTTGATTTAAGTTTTTTTAAATCAAGATCTAAAATATTATGGTTTATCTTATTGTTTATTAATTTATATATAGTTTCATCTTTTACAAAATTATTGCCTTTAATATTTATTTTTTTAATTTCAAAATAATCAGTTTTTACTACATATTGATTAATACTTTTAACTAATAGTAATGATATACTTATATATAATATTATAATTGATGTTTTTTTAATTTTATTCATTTTATTGACATCTCTTGATTAATTTTAATTGAAATTTTATTTATATTACCTGCACCCATACAGATAATCATATCATTGTTTTTTACTATTTTTTTTATTTGGTGAGGGATGTCATTGACTTCTTTAATGTAAAGAACTTTACTTGTTTTTTTATTTAGTTCATTTATAATTAAATCACTTGTTACATCTGGAATTTTTTCTTCTCTTGCTGCATATATATCTGTAATAATAATTATATCAGCAATAGATAATGATTCAGCAAACTCTTTATAAAAATTCTTTGTTCTTGAAAATAAATGAGGCTGAAATACAGCTATTATTCTTTTTTCCCAGCCAGATTTAGCTGCATTTAGAGTTGCTGCAACTTCAATTGGATGATGAGCATAGTCATCTACAATCATAATCCCATTGTTTTTGTTTTGGTGTGATATTTCAAATCTTCTTTTTACTCCAGTATATTTTTCTAACCCTAATTTAATAACTTCTAATGAGACGTTTAATTCAAGGCAGATTGTTGCTGCTGCTAAGGCATTATAAACATTATGAATTCCTGGTGAATTAAGATTGATTTCGATACTATCGTTTTCATTTTGTATAAGTTTAAAGCTTGAATAATTTTTTGAAAAAATGATATTCTTAGCCATAATTTCTGATTTATTTTTAATTCCAAAACTTTTTTTCTGTTTATTTATTTTATTCACTATAGTATTTAAATTTTTACAATCATTATTTATAATAATTTTTCCATAAAAAGGAATAGAGTTAGTGAAATCTAAAAATGTATTTTTTAGACTTTTAAAATCTTTATAGCAGTCAATATGTTCAAAATCAAGATTGTTAATTATTGAAAATGTTGGTTTTAATGATAAAAAACTCTTATCAAACTCATCAGCTTCAACTACAATTATATCACCTGAACCAGATATATTATTACTTTCAAACTTATTAACAATACCTCCAATTATAAGTGTTGGGTCCAACTCTGCTTCATGTAGTATGCTACCCACCATTGAAGATGTAGTAGTTTTTCCATGAGTGCCCGATACAGCAATACTTATTTTTTTTACATTTATTAATTCTCCTAACAATTCAGCTCTTTTAATTATTGGTATATTTCTTTTATATCCTTCTTTTATTTCTGGATTATCTTTTTTTATTGCTGATGAATAAACAATTAAGTCACATTTTTTAATGTTATCTTTATCATGTTTGTTGAAAATCTTCAAACCACATTTTTTTAAATGTTTTATTCTTTCAGATTCATTAATATCTGAACCTGATATAATAAATCCATGATTAAATAATAATTCAGCCATCCCACTCATTCCTATTCCACCAATACCTATAAAATGTAAGTGGTTTGTATTTTTAAATAATTCTTTCATATCATATGCTCAATTATTTTATCTGTAATAACTTTTGTTGAATCTTTTTTTGAAATTTTTGTTGAATTTTTTTCTAGTTTTTTAATTTCGCTTTCATTTTTAAAAAGTTGTTTTACTAATTCTAATAATTTGTGAGATTTAAGTTCATTTTGATAAATTATTTTACAAGCATTTTGATTTTGTAAATATTCAGCATTTATTTTTTGATGATTCTCAGCAGCTTGAGGAAAAGGTATTAAAATTATAGCTTTTTTCATTATGCATAGTTCACTTATTGCTAATGCTCCAGCTCTGGATATAACGATATCTGAAGCAGAGTATGCAAGTGAAATATTATCTATAAATCTTACTATTTTTATATCTGGGTTATTAACCTCATTAAAATTCTCAATATTTTTTTCTCCACATTGTAATAATATTTGATAACCTTGACTGATATAATTTTTATAGTTTTTTAGAAAGTAGTCATTAATTGGTTTTGCTCCCTGGCTTCCACCAATAATGAAAAGTAATTTTTTTGTTGGATTAAAATTGAGTTTATTTTTTGATAATTTTTTATCTAGAATAATTAAATCTTCTCTCACTGGGTTGCCTGAAAAAATACATTTATCCTTATTTAAATGCTTTGACGCATTTTTATATCCTAAAAAAATATTATCGATTTTATTATGTAAAGTTCTAGTAATTAAACCTGGAATAGAATTTTGATCTTGAATAAAAGTTGGAATTTTTAATGTAATACCAGCTATTAGTGGTAATCCAGAACAATATCCACCAGTTCCAACAATAGCTTTAGGTTTATACTTTAAGATTAAAAATACTGATTTTATATATGATATTATAAATTTTATAGGAAAGGTGAGGTTTTTTAAAATTGATTTTATATTCAAATTTCTTTGGATTCCAGATATATTTAATAAAAAGTGTTTTAGATTATGTTGATTAAAATATTTTTTTTCAATACCATTTTTAGAACCAATATAAAATACATTTATACCACGTTCTTCTAATGTTTTACCTATAGCTACAGCTGGGAAAAGATGCCCCCCAGTGCCTCCTCCTGCAATAAATATGGTTTTATTATTTTTATTCATACGTTTTATATTTATATATATTAGTGTATTGTGATATATTTACTAAAATTCCTATCGATATTAAAGAGAATAGAGTATGTGATCCTCCATAGCTTATAAATGGTATTGGTAGCCCAGTTGTAGGTAGAAGTCCTACTACATAAGTAGCATTTATTAAAAAATAATATAAAATATTAATTGTTATTCCTAGAGCAAGCATAGAACTGAAAATATCTGGGGAAGTTTTGCAGATACGTATTCCATAATAATATATTCCTAAAAAGAGTATGAATATTATTAGGATACCTATAAAACCAAATTCTTCTCCTATTATAGGTAATATGAAATCTGTATGCACTTCAGGCATGAATCCATCTTTTATAATGCTATTGCCGAATCCTGCTCCTATTAATCCACCATTTCCAAGAGCTTGTAGTGAGTTTTCTAATTGCCAATTACCTTTTCCATGAAGCCACTCAAATAATCTTTTAAATTGGTATGGTGTAGTAAAAATTTTATAAATAATTCCAGTAGATGATATAATCCCGCATATAGCTATATATTTAATTTTTAATCCAGCTATTAATAACATTGTTAATATAATTAAAGATATTGCTATTGTAGTACTTAAGTCAGGCTGGAATAAAATGAGCAATAGTGAAATTGCAACGTATGGAATAAAATTTTTAATAATAACTTGAATGTTATTTATATCTTTTTTATTGCTCTCGATAAAATTAGCTGTAAAAATAATTAAAGAAATTTTTGCAAAGTCTGATGTAGTAAATAAATTTTGGCCAGCAACAATTAGAAATCTATTTGTTGAACTTCCATCACTGAAAAAATAAGCACTTAGTAATATAAACCAAGATAGTACTAATATTGATTTTGAATATTTTTTTAATAATTTAAAATCTAGATTATACATAACAATAAAAGCACTTAAGCCAATTATCAATCTTATTATATGCTTATTTAAGAAAAATGCATATTCATTGAATTTATTATATGCTATTGTGCTACTTGCACTATATAGCATAGTAATACCAATTACTATAATTATCATTATAATATAGACAATTGGATTATCATATATTGTTTTATTAGTTTTCATAAATTTTATGCATAATATTCTTTAACTATTTCTTTAAATTTATTCCCTCTTTCTTCAAAGTTTTTAAATTGGTCGTAGCTTTTAAATGCAGGTGAAAGTAAAACGACATCATCATTTTTAGCAATTTTAATAGAGTTTTTAACTGCATCCTCAAACAGTTTATAATAGCTAGTAGGCTTTATTTTTTTTAGCATTGAATGTAAGGTTGGTCCTACATGGCCATAACAAATAACGCTTATGATATTTTTTCTGTTTATATTTTTAGTAATTATTTTTTCATCAATTTTATCACTTGAATATCCACCTAGTATTATGATTATATTTTTTTTAAAACTATCTATGGCGCAAATAGTAGAAAATATATTTGTACCTTTTGAATCATTTATATAAGTTGTTTCACAATTTAAATTTATTTTTTCCATTCTATGCATTAAAGGTTCAAAGTTTTTTAGTGAGCTTGAAACCATTTCATCACTAATATTAAATTTTTTTGCTATCATTATTGATGCAAGGATATTATATAAATTATGCTTCCCAATCAGCTTGGTATGATTTTGATTAATTAATAATTTATTTTTCGAAGTGTAAATTTTTTCATTATTGATATAATAATTTGAATTTTTATTTTTTATTGAGAAAGAAGAAACATCTTCCATTTTCTTAAAATATTTGTTTAGCTTTTCATCATCACGATTGTAGATAATATCAGGTCTGTTAGTTATATTTTTAATAATATTTAATTTTGTATTAAAATAATCATTTTTATCTTTATATCTCTCCAAATGATCTTCTGTAATATTTGTTATACAGCATACATTAGGTTTAAATAAAAAAATTTTTTCCAATTGGAAACTGCTTACCTCTAGTATATGAAAAACATTTTTTAATTTATTTTTAAGTTCATTTAATACATTGCTTGAAAATGAAATTCCTATATTCCCACCAATTAGAGTATTTTTATGTTTTTTTAAAAAAATATGATTTATTATTTCAACAACTGTAGATTTTCCGTTTGATCCTGTCACTGCAATTAAAGGGCTATTAGTAAAATATGATGCGAATTCAATTTCACTAACTATGGGAATTCCCAAGGAATAAATTTTTTCAATAAATTTATTTTTTGGGTTAATACCGGGGCTAATAATTATTAAATCTGATTTCAAGCATTTTTTTGTATGCTCACCAACTTCAAATTTAATGTTTAAATCTTGTAATTCTTTTTTGAATTTACTTGTAATATTTTTACTACTAACAAAAACTTGGGCTTTTAAATATTGAGAAAGCTTCGCTGCTCCTATACCACTAATTCCTAACCCTATTATGGTTATCTTTTTGTTTGATATATTATCAATAATATTTTTTATTTTTTTAATCATTGTATTTTAAATGTGGTTAGTGAGAATAATGCTAAGATTACTCCAATAATCCATAGTCTTATAACTACATGAGTCTCAGGCCATCCACTAAGCTCTAAGTGATGATGAAGCGGGGCCATTTTAAAAAATCTTTTCCCAGTTCCTGTTTTTATTTTTGTATATTTGAAGTATAAAACTTGAATTATGACTGACGCTGATTCAATTACAAAAATTCCTCCAATAATTATTAATAAAATTTCTTTTTTTAATAATATAGCTAGTGTTCCCAAGGCTGATCCAAGTGATAGAGAACCTACATCTCCCATAAATATTTTTGCTGGATGTGCATTGAACCATAAAAAACCTATACATGCTCCAATTAATGATAATGAAAAAATGAATAGTTCTCCAATTTGTGGAATATATATTATATTTAAATAGTTGCTAAAATCTATTCTTCCTGAAGCATACGCTATAGCACCAAAAACTAAGGTAGAAATTGCTGTTAATCCTGTAGCTAAACCATCCAATCCATCAGTTAAATTAACTGCATTAGATGTTGCTGTGATGATAATTAATATTAATGGAATATAAAAAATATTTAAATCAAAAAATCCATTAGCTATAAAGGGAATTGAAATTGATGATTTAGGTATGTTTTGTAGCGTATTGTCAAGATTTACTATATAGTAATTTATATTTGAGTTAAAAATCATATAGTATATAAATATTCCTAGTATAAATTGCCCTAACAGTTTATATCTTGCTATAAGACCTTTTTTGTAGTTTTTTATTTTTAAATAATCATCAATGTATCCAATTATTGCCATCCAAATAGTTGAAACTAGAATTGTTATAATAAATAAATTATCTAATTTCGCCCAGAGGATCGTGGGAAGGATAATTGATAATATTATAATTATCCCTCCCATTGTTGGTGTACCTTTTTTTGTTTGGTGAGATTCAGGCCCATTTTTTCTGATTGTCTCACTAAAATTGTGAGAGACTAGTGTGCGGATTATTTTAGGCCCGATGAGGAAAGAAAAAATTAATGCAGTAATAGCTGATCCTGCAGCTCTAAATGATTGAGAAGATATTAGATTATATCCATTAAAATCTGTTAGATTTTGTATTAGAAATTCATGTAAATAATAAATCATAAATTTTCAATTATTTTATTTAAATGCATACTTCGTGATCCTTTAATGTAAATTGTGTCTTTAGAATTAAAGTTTTGGTTTATATAATTAATTAGTGAATTGTAATTATTGTAATGATTGGTTATAATCTTACTATTTTTAATATTACTGGATGTTATTTTAGAGAGATTTCCAAAAGTTAATAATATATTAATTTTTGAACCATCTATTTTTTTTGCTATTAATTTATGCTCATGAATTTCACTTTCACCCAACTCAAGCATATCGCCAAATATAAAAATTTTTTTTCCTTTGTTATCCCAATTGTTTAATCTGTTAATTCCTAAAATTACCGATGATGGATTTGCGTTATATGAATCATCAATAAATTCTAATCCATTTTTATATATAATTTTTCCTCTTCCATTAGGTAAATTGAATGTTTTTATATTGTTATTAATTGAATTGAAATCTATTTTGAAATATTCAGCAATAACAAAACATGAAGATATAATATCTTTAAGATGCTTTAAATGGTTTGGTATATCATATGCTGATTTATCGTTTGTATTAAATTCAACGATTTTACAACTATTTTTAATAGACTCCATTTTATTGACTTTATTATTAATAAAAGCTACTCCGCTTCTCTGTAAATTATTATAAATTGCAAATTTCGTTTGAATTAACTCATTTAAATTTTTGTAATTACCTATGTGAGCATCTGATATATTTGTTATTAATGAATAATCTGGTTGAACTATTTTACATAGTACATCTATTTCATTTGGTTTGTTTGCTCCATATTCTAAGATGCAGTAATCATCATCTACGCTTGAGTTTAAAAAAGATAAAGGCAATCCTAATAAACTATTGTAATTACCCACGTTTTTTGAACAATTATACTTACTCGTTAAAATTTTATATAGTAACTCTTTTGTAGTTGTTTTCCCATTTGACCCTGTAATTCCTATGATTTTAGAATGGGTTATTTTTTTCCATCCAGATGCTAGAGAATTTATTATTTGTAAATTTGAACTCGTATTTATTATTCTCTTATCTTTAATATTGTTTTCACTAAAACATAATAATGCTCCAGAATCTAAGGCATTTTGAATAAAATTATGGCCATCATACTTTTTTCCTTTTATTGGAATGTATATATCGTCTCTTTCTATTATTCTTGAATCAATGGATATTGAATTTATTCTATCAATTTTATTGTTAATAAATAACTGATTAAACATATTTATAAAATTTTTTTTATCATTTATTTCAACTCTCATTTATATAATCTCTAATTATTTTAATATCTGAATGAGGTATGCGTTTATCTCTAACAATTTGGAATTCTTCAATTCCTTTACCTAAAATTAAAAAAATAGAATTTTTATTAGTTCTAATAGCTTCTTGAATAGCTGTTTTTCTATTTTTTATTATTTTGTAATTATTTTTTCTAAATCCATTTTTGATATCTTCAATAATTTTATCAGGGTCTTCATTTCTTGGATTATCATTTGTTATATAAATAAAGTCTGAGTATTTTTCTGAAATAGATGCCATAATTGGCCTTTTTGAATTGTCTCGATTTCCTCCACATCCAAAAATAGTTATAATTTTTTTATTTTTTTTAAATTCATGGATTGTTTTAAAAATATTTTCATAAGCATCTGGTGAATGAGCATAATCAATTATAGCTATACTATTGCTTGATGGAATGTTATATTTTTCTAATCTTCCTGGAACATTTTTAAAGCTATCTATTGCTTGTAAAATTATTTTCATATCAATGCCAATTTTTATGCAGCATGAAATTGAAGCTAGTATGTTATACAAGTTGAACTTTCCTATTAGATGTGTTTTAAGTTTAAATTCTGTATTTTTATATTTAACAATTGCATTAGAACAATTAATGTTCAATGTGTAATTAGTAATCATTAGGTCAGATTTCTTTTTGAATCCGTAAGTAAAATATT
>CEVN01073312.1_pt1 | contig 12547 bp, 8 predicted proteins | sample 427041 | NCBI WGS metagenome assembly CEVN01 (sample SAMEA2623463, study PRJEB7988) | marine metagenome | biome: marine biome (ENVO:00000447); feature: surface water layer (ENVO:00002042); material: "saline water (ENVO:00002010), including plankton (ENVO:xxxxxxxx)" | depth 5 m
TAGCAAAAGAATCATTGAATGCGGTCCATATTCGTTAGTATCTTCTAGAGCAGTACTAATTAGACCATCACGCTTTAGTCCAGCAGCCATATTTCCTGCTTCAGCAAACTCCGGTAGAGGTCTTCTCGGTATCCTTTCGCCCTTGCGTAATTCTCCGGCCATGGATGTGTGAGGAGCAATTGGGTCATATGGATTACCATCTAAATGATGGGAAACCAATATCTTCTTTCGACTATTACGCATAACCATGGAAGAGCCAACAGTATCAGATATGTCAATTACTGATGAACACATTGTTGTGGAATCAAAGACTAAGGTAAGTGATATTTGTCAAGAACTTTCTAGAAACCCTGAACATGCAATTCTTGTCAAGAAGGGTAAGGACATACTTGGCGTAGTTACAGCAAGAGATATTTTTGCAAAGATGGCTGAAGGTCTGAATGCAACCAAAGTAAAAGTCGATAAAATTATGAGAACAAATATTCTTGCAGTGCTTGGAAATACTCCGCTTTCCAAAGGCTTGGACATAATGAGCACGACATCTCCTGATGCTGTAATTGTGGTCGATGAAGGTGGTGAATTCCTAGGGTATTTTTCAGTAAGAGATTATAGAGAGGCGACCAGAAAACTGGAGGCGCATTTACTGATGGCTGCAAGACTATCAAGGTCGCGTAAAGCGATTACCGATAAAAAAATCGAGGATGACGATTCAGGAGGAGACCTCCTTGATTTACTCTTAGGAAGCAATGAGGATGAAGAAGAAACCGAAGTTCCTTCCATGATCTCTCTGGATTAGTGATAAAATGACAATTTGGAAACCTTCTCTAGATGATTCATCCATACATTTGGCTGTAGAAGGGTCATGTGGTGGAACCACACTTGGCTTGCAAATCGCAAGACAGGTAATTGAAGATGGAGGAAGAGTACTATGGGCTGCACCTGAGTTGCCTGATGGAGTTAGATTTTCACAAATTTTTTCTGAGATTTCGCTTACAGCTTCATCAAGATTTCATGCAATGAATCTTGTGGGAAATGTAGACCAAGCAATCGACTCTTTACTAAAGAGTGCAAAAATCCTACCCGGTGTTACTTTGGTTGTGTTAGATGATTATTGTCCTGACTCTGGTGCAATACCAAGTGATGTAATCAAAGCGGTAAACAAGTTGATTTCAGATACCTCTTGGACAACCTTGCTAATTTCAAAAGGTGGAACTTCAATGGATTCAAGTCCATTGGTTGCCAGAGGGAAAAACAAGTTGAATGCAGACAAAGTATGGTTGCTAACTCGTCCAGAGTCAGACTCTAAACGAATACTTTGGATGGATGAAAATGAGTTAAAACTTCGTTTGAAGGAAGAAGGATTTGTTGTTTAATCACTCATCTTCGCCCAATAATTTCGCCATTTCTTCGAGTGCTTCATCATCAGGTTCGTCGAATTGTTCCGGATTTTTGGCTGCTCCATCTAGAACATCATCACCAGCGATTGCTGGTGCAGCATCTTCACGTGCTTTAGCAAGGTTTGCTCTTCCACGGTTTGTCATATACCAAATCATGCCCAAAAGAGTCAATCCAAGAATGATGTAAGTTAGTTCAGTCGAATCTACCATATTTGGTGGCAGTAGTATCCGGCTATCAACATTTAGGGTGTTATGTTAGAGTCTTAGCCAAATGTCGCCGCTTATCGGCAGGCGGTTGTACCCACCCTCGGAATGGAGGTACTCGCTCTTCATTACTCCACAATTCATCACTTCGTGCTTTACATTTAGGACAGCGAACACCCTGCCCTTTACCCATTGATTTCATTCTAGTTCCGCATTCACACATTGGCCTTTTTGAAGAACTTGACGAGATGACTCTGATTGCTTCTAGATGGTAATTGCCTTCAAATTGCAACCCCAAAAACTCGATTTCGTCCCCAATTTCTAGCCACTGAGCAATCTTGTTTACATCACCTGATTCATTGAATGCAAGGCAATTCCCATTCAGAATTACATGTCCACCTTGCAACATCTCCTTTGTTTCAATTGTCAATTTGATTGTTGATTCAATATGGTCTCCAGAGGCCTGATTAGTGGCAAAAACTCGATTACCAATAGTTTCAGCACTACCCTCCACTAAAATTTGAGTGGCTTTTTTTGCGGTCTCTCGACTAGTTGCTCTTACACCGAACATGACTGGGCATGGACCTCTTGGTGCGATTAATCCACGATTGGTTCTTGGATCTCGACACAAAAATGTCTCATCCATTTTTTCCACAATTATGAGAGCTTCATCACTCACTTCACGAATCCCTTTTCGCCAAGCAATCCCTTCCCATGTGGCCTTTTGAGGCCTCCAGGCGCATGATGCAGCAGCACCGATTCTACCATTGCCTCCCCATTGGATACCACCTTCAAGCAAGCCAACTTCTCCTCGAACCGCCTTCCAATAGTAGTCTTCACTAGGCTGTTCATCGAATAATGTCATTCCGGGGTCTGACGGATATTGTTTTCTTTGCGAATGGGTAGATTCAGACTTCATTCCTTTCAAAGGAAGGATATTTTCCTTCCAATATTCATCCAACCATTCAACGATTGAATCATCAGCATATATCTCAACAGAAAGAGAGGCATTACCGCGTGTTCTTTGAGCTGCAAACGGCCATAGCCGAGTTAATCTTGGTTCCCCATGATCACATGGCAGTGAATTGAGTAATTCATGGAAAACTAGGGTGGTGCAGCCACCTTCCAAAGAATCCGTATCATCTAGTCCTAGCCACATAACTATCACACTGGCCTGAACGCATCACCAGGGTCATTGTTGATGATTCTTTCAATCACTTGCTGTATTCCAATATTCTCATCCACTTTGAACAATCTTGCACCAACTGCCCATCCTGCTCCCATGTCTGAATCCCTGTCTCCAACCATGAGGTCTAGCGGGTGAATTGGTTCGGGCTTTTCACCCCACCAGTCAATACTATTGTGAGATTTACCACGTATGATTTCGGATGCCTTGTTGAGCATACCTGGGCGAGGTTTTCTACAGTTACACATATCTCTATTTCTGTGTGGACAAGTCATGATAACATCAATCACTCCAATTTCTTCTTGCAAGCGTTGGTGAATGGCATGGATTGTTTCCTCGCCCCATAATCCTCGCATTATTGCAGATTGATTTGTAGTAATTGCAATCCTAAATCCAAGATTTCGTAACTCCTGTACTGCTTGCTTTGCTCCAGGAATAATTTCTAGTTCTTCAGGGGAATTAATGTAATGTGGACTGCCGTAATTTAAGACACCGTCTCTATCAAGGAATGCAATCGCTCCGTTCCAATCCAAGTCTATCTCGGAAAGGTTAACCTCCGCTATCGGTCCTTGCATCATGCTCTTCGAAAAGAATCACACCTATGTGCATTAAGGCGAAGCCATTAGATGAAACATCATTCTTGGTCACAGATTTATTCTGTCCAGAGTTTCCATTCTTCTTGGCCGGTTCTGTAGTAATTAGAACCGGATTCCTCAGGCCATTCCAACCACTCATAACCTGATTCATCCTTGGTACCTTCAGCATCAATAGGTGGGCCTTCAATCTGCTCTTCTACTACTTGGTTTTCTTCAACCTCTTCTGTAGCAATGGGTTCTTCATCATTGAGAACTGTATCCTCTTCTACTACTGATTCATCTACCGAAATGTCATCTGAAATTTCGAAAAGATCGTCTTCAGATTGATCATCGTTCCAATCCGTATCCTTGACCTTACGATACATAATGAATATCAGTATTGAAATCAGGGATAGAATAACAAATCCTGCTATCATCCATTCTTGTTTTACAAAGCCTTTGGTTTCATCCTGTATCGGTTCAGAGTCCTCTTCATCTAAATCAGACAGGGTATTGTTGGTGTAATTCTGATTATACACTGCACTGTTATTCTGATACTCGTTATCGATGAATGTCTGATTCTCCCAAGTCTCATTTGTATAGGAATTGTTGGTATAGCTTTGATTGTAGTATTCATCGGTGTTATTCACGAATGTATTGTTGACCCATGTTGTGTTGTTGTGATAGTGGTTTTCGTTCACAATCGTGGTTTCATTACCAGTTTGACCAACCGATCCTACAGTTCGGATATCGTTCTCAGCACAACCAGAAGCATCGACTGTTTGACCTGAAGAAGTGATTTGGCAAAGGTCGATTAAATCTGAAATTCCGTCGCCGTCATCATCCCAATCTTCATTGAAATCATGGCAGCCATCAGCATCGAAATCAACACTCGGATTTGTTCTCCATCCTAATGGACTACGTGGACATTGATCATCTACATCAGGTACTCCGTCACCATCATCATCTAGGTCTTCGTCGATATCTCTGCATCCATCGCCATCATAATCGGTAATTACTCCGGAACTCCATCGAACAACCCCATCGGGACAGTAATCATCTTGATCGGTAAAATCATCGTCATCGTCATTGGAATCTTCATCAATATCTCTGCACCCATCGCCATCATTATCCGTGCTCGAATTTGAATTCCAACCTAGAGCGCCGTGTGAGCACACATCATCGAGGTCAAGAACGCCGTCATCATCATCATCTAGGTCTTCAGTTGCATCCCTACATCCATCGGAATCTATGTCGGTATCTGAACTACTAATCCAGTCTAACTCACCAGTAGGGCAAGAGTCTACAATATCGAGAACCGTATCAGAATCATCATCACTATCCTCTGCTGAATCTTGGCAACCATCTGAATCATGATCATTGATGCTATCACTTAACCAACCAGTTAAACCAATGATACAAGAATCTAAACTATCTTCGATGCCATCATTATCATCATCTAAATCCTCCATTGCATCTCTACATCCATCTGAATCATGGTCCGTGGTATTATTGCTAAGCCAACCAACCTCTCCTTGATAGCATGAGTCAGATGTATCTGGAATACCATCACCATCATCATCGGAATCGCACAAATCTCCTTGGGTATCGGAATCTAGGTCTGATTGGGCATTATTGAATATTGAAGGGCAATTGTCTAGATTATCTGTAATTTGGTCTCCATCGGAATCCGCACTCATCTTTGCTACGAATATATCGACACTACCTGGTGTATTGATTGTGGTCAAACCAACTGTAGTTGATTCGATAATTTCTCCAGCTACTGATAATGTATTATTCGATGAACTTGTTATCGCACGTGCATAGGAATGTTCTGGACTCTGGCCGACATTATTCATTTGTGATGCCCAAATCCAACCACCCTGTGAATTGGCAACTGCAACAAAGGCCCTACCGTTAGATGCTAGTGTATTAAGTCCGACACTAATGGTTCCTGTTTTCATTCCTACAACACCTATAGTGTCATTTTCTAGTGTATCTATGTCTAATACACCATCATAACCTGTACCGCCAAGTGAAATCGCCCAACTCCATGATCCATTAGATGCCGCCTTGACAAGGAACCCGTCCTCTTGGCCACCTGATTGAATACCTGTGTTGCTATCAAAGTTGACAGAATCTCTGAAATGCCCTCCGATATAGACATCATTATTAGAATCTAGAGAGATGGCTTTGGGATTAAATCTATCAGAAGTTGTAGATTGAATACCCCAATCTGCTTGGTACTTTCCAGCCGTATTAACATGAATCAAACCTCCGTAATTGAATGATGCACTTGAAGAACTTGTTCCAGTGAAACTACAACCGAACTTTCCTGAAAAATATGCACCGTTTGTATTTGCTGCAACAGCATCGATCTCGCAACTACCACCGCCATGGTGAATCCAATCCCAACCTACACTGCGTTTTGCAATACATCCACCACTTGAATAAGATTGTAGATTCATGTAAGTGTTATACTGGCATTTACCAACCAAGTACAATGTTCCATTTCCATCCAAAGCAATTTTTGCTTCTTCATTATCATTTAATGGTAGGTTTTCTGCATGCAACCACCCATTAGTAGCGTTCCAACTTGCTAAGAAGTATTGATTGGTATAATATTCATTAAGTGAATAATTGGACCCATCAAAATAAATCGATTGATCATATAGTCCTAGAAGATATACTGTGCCGTTTGCGGCAACAGCCATATCTCCGCCCAAATACCATTTTGGATAGTTATCACTCAAACCATTCATATCAAACGGTGCTACTTCACCACCAATCCAATTGCCGTTAGAATCTATCTGAGCAATAAAGAAGGCTGCGCCTTCGCCCTTGGGATTATCTCCCATACTAAGTACATGTGAACCCAATCTCAAAGAGTTACTTTGCATAATTCCTGCTACTGTAATTATTCCAGAAGAATTGGAATAATCTATCGCAAATATAGAATCATGATCGGTTGCTCCAACACTTTTTTGCCATTGTAATGAATTACCATTATCTGACATATTTGAAATTAGAACTGCTGATGTATCTGTATCGATATCAGCCTGTATTCCGTTGGTATTATCGTAATCCCCATGCCTCTCCATTGCTAGTATCATTTTGTTGATTGGTGCCGATTGCCAAACAGCCCCTCCAACAGTTGTATCCATAATCGAAGTACAGGTATCTACTTGTCCTGAACTAGCAACTAATTTGAATAAGGCTGTATTTCGATAATTATGGTCTCCACAATTACTCCAAGATGTAGAGCCTTCAGATATGATATTAGCATTTGTTTCAGAACCAACAATCAAAACAGAACCGGTTGAATTTAGGCTTGTCAATGATGACTGATAATAATTTGAACTATATCTAGAGCAGTAGTTTTGAGCCCATCCAACTGAACCTGCGCTTGATATTTTTGTTACATAGAAGCCTTTCATTCCATTATAACAACTAGCTTGAACAGCACCCCAAGTCATTGTATTGCCAATCTCATACTGGCCTCCTACAAACGTATTTCCAATCCCATCAATAGTGACGTGTGTTGCGCGGTCACCTTGGATGTAAATTGGTTTCCTAACCCATTCAACAGCATTCATATTAGACCTGATAACAAAACTATCCAGTCCTTGTCCACCACCGTGAGTTACAGTAGATGAATCGAATTGTAAAGATGAACTATTGAACTCTCCTACGGCAACGAACTTATTCGAGGGGCTCCAAACAATATCGTTAGCTTTCTCATCACCAGTACTTCCATATTGCCTAACCCAGCCCCAATTCCCAGTATTGGAAACAGTTGCAAAAAACATGTCTGCTCCGCCATTCGATGTGAGATTAACTTGGGCTAGTTGAGCACTTGGACCATCAAACCAACCAGAAACAATCAATCCTCCAGATGAGTTTACATCAACTCCAGTAATGTTTTCATTACCACTTCCAGTAATCGAATCTAGATTCATCCATCCACCGCTTGAATTCAGATGGTTAACTATGAATCCATCATATCCTCCGCCATTATTAACAGAATGATTACCTGCAGTGAAAACACTAGAATTGAATGCACCAACTAGAGTTATTACCTCGTTAGAATCGACAATCATATCCTGAATTTGGTCATCACCTGGCCCCCCGATTGAAGTTCCCCAAATCCAATTGCCTTGATAATCGAGTTTTCCTAAGAAAATATCGAAACCACCCCGGTTCAGTAATACATCACTTCCAAGGACTATAGTACCCCCGGAGAATACTCCTGCAACGAAAATATCCCCATCAGATGAATCTACATGAAGGGCCTTGGAAATCGTTTGTCCTGCGTTTTGATCTTTCACAGCCCATTCCCATCCTAATTGATTCAGAGAGCGCCCAGTAACTTCTTCCTGTGTATTTTCATCTTGCAGTTCAGTCAAATTAGAAAACATCCCTGAAGCCAAAGAAGAGATTAGAAGGAACACGAGAAGTATTGAAGTCCTAGCGGTCGGATTGCCGAGCATCGAATCGGTGACATACTCTTCTCTATTTATCGTTTGTTAGAACAAATTACCCTACGGGTAAATTTAGTGATATATGCCAAAAATTATTCAAATTAAATTTGAATATTCCAAATTTAAAAATCACATTTTAGAGATAGAATGTGGAGATTACTTAAATTTCAAGAATTTAATTCTTCAATCAATCCAATTGAATATTGAATTAGACTCACCCGATGGTTCTCTTACCATGTTCCTCAAAAGACACCTCCTATGTGCATTAAGGCGAAGCCATTAGATGAAACACCATTCTTGGCGTAGCATGGCAGGTGACTATCTGGTCGACAGGTCAACCGCAACCGTCCTAGGTGCGGTGGGATTGTTGATTCTATTTATCACCTGGAAAAGTCGATCTGGCAAATTTGAATCCTTAGCACCATTTGGTTGGGTGATGACCGGTTTTTATTTCTTTAATGACATTGGATTTTACCTTGCGCATGATGATGTTGTTCTGACCGTTATGAGTGCACTAACACTACCAGGTGCTTGTGCTATTGCGTTATGGGAAAAGCAAGTTACAGAGCCAAAAAACGCTAAGGCATTACGCTGGTTTAGAGGTACAGTCGCTGTTGCTGGATTACCTTACCTGATGATAGCACATATTCCAATGCTGAACATATTGGCAATTTGGTTCGTAGCTTGGCAATCTGCTGCTCTACTTTCCTTTGCCGGCGGAGCAGATGTTACTTTGGGAGAAACTTATGCTAATCCCGTTAATAGCGCTTCAATCAATTGGAATGATTGGGAAGGAAATCGCTGGTTTTTGACTGAAGAAATGTCAGAATTTTCATTTCACACGGAATTGTTGGTAAATGGTGAGCCGATTTACATCAATTTCGTATTGGCTTGTACAGCGATACAATCTATGATTATCTTTGTCGGTGCAATATCCGTTCTAGAAATTGATTGGAGAAAGCGTGTTAGGGCACTATTCATCGCTTTATCGTTAATTCACATACTAAATCTATTCAGAAATGCAGGGTTAATTTGGCTTCAAATGGGATACCCAGATTGGCGCTGGATGAATCTTACAATCTTTGAATTTGGGCACGCTTATGCAGCAAGGTTTGTATCATTGGGTGCAATGTTCCTACTGGCTCTTGTTCTATTCGAAATGTTGCCACAAATGCACAGGCATGTTCTTTCGCTAATGCGTCCGCTCGGGCTCAAGCCTGGGAAAAAGCGTACTCAGTCGTAGAGATCTGACACAGTCATATCTTCAGGAACATTTTCTACAGGCGGTCCTAAGTCTAGTGCCGGGGGTACAGATTCCTGTGAAGGAGGCATGTCTCCTGAATTAACCATGCCAGCAAGCATGGATTCAGACATCCTGTCTTTCTGATATTCTTCCCAAGCATACTCTGGTCCTCTACGTGATCTAACAAACATTATTCCCAAGAATGTAGCTAGAACAAGCCCAAGAATACTGGCAGAAACCCAGATAACATCATTGTCAACTGAAGCGATAATGTCTGCATTATCACCAACTCCATCACCATCAGTGTCCTTATCTTCACTAGGGTCATCAGGGAATGCATCTTTGTCGTTAGGAGTTCCATCTCCATCCCTATCCAATGGGTCATAGGTAGTTACACAATTTTCTCCATATTCCTCAACTTCATCATAGTCGACTCGCATATTATTGTTTGAATCCATTTCGAAGAAATCGTATTCATTTTTCCATGCGATACTCGACAGGAATTCAATAGAGAATTCGCCTCTATCATCTGTGTTGATTTGCTCTAGTGTAACATATAGTTCATTTTCACAGGTGCATATCGCAACGATTGCTTCAGTTTTGTCGATTACACCATCTTTGTTAATATCAATCTCATCGAATTCGTTATCATCACCATCGAACGATTCATCACTGGAGATATCTCCATCTCCATTCATATCTAGTTCTTCGAAAATCACCTTAACATACTCGTCACAAGAAAGTATGTCGTCACCGATTGGAGGTTCGGGTCCAGGTTCAGGACCGGGTCCAGGTCCTGGTTCGTCGATTTCATCCCACTTCGCAACTATTGAAATATCTTCAATCTCAGTGTTAGCGTAAATCGTGATGTCAATTCTTCCACTAGCAAAGAAGATGTAAATCTCTTCATCTGCACCGCTCCAATCTGATTCAAATTGACTTTCACCAAATTGTCTACCCATTGGGCGTTCTTCGAAATCATCCCACTCGATTTCTTCAGTTTCAGCAGATAAACCAAGGTCGCCTTCTCCGCCCCATGTCTTGATAGTCAAATCCATAGCAGCTGAATCTTCTAAGTCTATGAAGAAATACAATTCTTCATCTTCAGGTGCACTCATACCACCGATTTCTTCCTCATTGAATAATTGGATTGGTTCACCATCATATGTCCAAACATATCTATCTTCAAATGATGCTGTAATGTCGATTCGACTGTAGTATTCCTCACTGCCTATGAGGATATACCAACGTCCAGGAGTTGGATCATTGAAACCAAGTTTGTCACCTGCACCAGGGGCATTTGAGTGCTTGTCGTAAGTGGACCATGTAGGGTATTGGTCGAGGCGCATCATCAATTTAGCTTCTCCATCACCATTGTTCAAATCAACTTCCAATCTTTCTGTTCCAACTGGTACATCGATGTAGAAGAATTGGTCAAGTCCTTCGAAACCACTTAATGGACCATAGGAGATGCCGTCAGTCAATTCAATTGCAGATTCAGGGTCAACGTTATTTGGTGCATATGTGAAGTCAGCCTGAATTGTTACATCTCGACATCCAGTGTAAGATGTCATCATGATGTAATATATGCCTGGTTGAGCATCGAAAATCTGCACGGTCTCATCATTTCCAGAATTATATGAATGGTCTGAAGTTTGCTGACCTCCTATTTGGCGACCATTACTTCCACCACTCTCTTCAAACCAGCCATCTTCTATCCATCCCCAATCATCAGTGTATGGAAGGGCATCTAATGCTATGTGCAATTCACAATCACCAGGGCCTCCCCAAGTTTTTACACGTAATTCAGCTAATTCATCTTCAAGTTCTACATAGAAATAGAGTGATTTTCCGCTTTCTCGAGTAATTCTCTGGCCTGTGACAGCAATGCCGTCGTTCAGTTCGGTCATTTCATCGAGTTCGGGTGGTTCTGGTGCTTCTTCCCAGTACGCATTCACCTCTAGTTCTTCGATATCATAGTTTGAAGAAATAGTGATCCAATAAGTCCCTTCTTCAGGCCACTCGAAGTATTCGTATACATACAATCCATAGTATGTTTCAACTTCATAATCATGGTCCCATGCTGAAGGAATACGATCTTTTGCGAGATAGATTTCGTATTCGATTTCTTCATATTCTTCTTCAAATTCGAAATCCCATGAGTACATGTTTAGCGATGCAAACTGAGTGTTTTCAGGTATCTCCATGAAGAATAGGAGTGTATCTCCTGCATTTGCATTGAATCCATCATAGTATTCGCCATTCTCTAATTCAAAGGCCTGTGCAATTATAGTGCCATCAGGCATTACCCATGCAGCACCGTGAATTATTCCAATCAAACCTTGTGAATCTTCTGTAGATTCCCCCTCGCCTTCAGTAAACATCCATAACGATTCGTTCAGTGAATTGCCAATACGAACATCATCCATCATTCCACGGAAATAGTTGCAATCACAACCAGCACCCATTCTTCCAATAAATAGTTCATCACATTCTTCGCCTGATTGGAAACAATCGTTTGAGCCGAAGTCGCCTGAAGGAATTTGTGAGTCATTAACATCAATAAGTCCTGCAGAAGAGTTGTCAATGAAGAATTCACCGCCAGTTTCTGTATTTACAACCACTTTGATATGTGTCCAAATATTTTCTTGAATCGAAACATTGGATGTTGGGTTTCTAGAGAGGGAGTATTCGTTGGAGTAAGCTAGATAGCCATCATTTAGGTAAAGTCCCCAACCATAATCGCCGAACATTGTGACAAATTGTATTCCATCAGTATCAGCAACATTTACCCATGCTTCAATTTCTAAGGTATTTCCCCAATCTGGGAAGTCTTCATCAATAATGATGTGGTCATCATCTCCATCAAATCGAAGTGCATAATCAGCACCATCTCCAATCTCGACAACACCGTATACAGGGAAATACTGAGGGTCATCCTCTAAGTCATTCCAAGATGCTGGTTCTATCGACCCCATATTAGTTCCAGTAATGTGAACATAATCTTCATCATCACCGCTACCAGGTTGACCATCTCCCCAGTTTCTGTAAGTGAATGGCGTTCCATCATGCCAGCGGTAATCTCCCTCGTTTTGATAATCAGATAATCCAATCCACAGGTGTCTAGTTGTGTCGTTGTCTACTGCAAATGTATCAAAAATCCACTGATCTTCCTCTGCATCATCTATGGTAACTAGAAATCCGCCTAAGCTTCTGGCAACAGATGCGGCATCACTCCATGAAGAAGCAGAAAGTAAATGGTAGGTGTGATTGTTTCCAGGATAAACTGCAGTATCTAGAACTTCAATGTCCTGCACTTCATTTGCTGATGATGTTGTAACAAATGGGCTTGCAGAAACCAATAGCATGAGGGCGGTGAGGAGTATAGCCTTGCGATTCACAATTGACTGACAAAGAAACTTGTTATTTAATCTAACACTAGAATTGCCCATTGGATATAG
>CEVN01109476.1_pt1 | contig 12508 bp, 4 predicted proteins | sample 427041 | NCBI WGS metagenome assembly CEVN01 (sample SAMEA2623463, study PRJEB7988) | marine metagenome | biome: marine biome (ENVO:00000447); feature: surface water layer (ENVO:00002042); material: "saline water (ENVO:00002010), including plankton (ENVO:xxxxxxxx)" | depth 5 m
CCACGACTTATACATTTAATCCAAATCCTGGCCAATGTGGTACATGGGCTACAATGACTGTTATTGTAGATCCTGTGCCAACAGTGAATTTAGTTACTAGCCCAAATCCTGCTTGTTATGGCGATGATATTACTTTAACAGCAATAACATCTGTAAATTTAAACTTATATAGATTCCAATATAATATTGGTAATGGTTGGCAAAATATAATTACAACAAATAATAGTGGATGGGGTAATATAAATCCTCAGTATTTTAATAATATCGTTACGACAACACAATTTAGAGTTCGTGTTCGTGATGGATGGGGATGTTCACCTAGTCCCTGGTCAACTATAACAGTGCCTATTAATACTATAATTACTCCACCAATAAGTCATAATTAAATTTAAATAATAATTAGAAAAAATAATGATGAAAACAAAAAATAAATTTTTAAAAATAGTTTTTTTAGTTTTATGCTTAGTGCTAACTAATTCTATTTTAGCACAAACTAATCAATCTCTAACGCAAACTGTATGTGCTGGTGCTTCGGCTGAACCCTATTTGATTAATCCTCCAACAGTGGGTTCTACTTATCAATGGTCATTAAGTGGAGGTGGTACACTAAATGGTACCACGACTAATAGTACTACTATAGATTGGGGAATGACACCAGGTACATATACAGTGACAGTAGTTGAAACTGATGTTGATGGCTGTGAAGGGGATCCGGTTTCAGTTGATGTTACAGTTGTTGCATTACCTTCTGCAACTGTAGCTACTTCACAAACAGCTTGCTTAGGAGGAGTTATCCCTGATTTATTTGCTATTGGCTTAGACCCAAATTGGTATACAGATGTTTTATTAACAAATAATGTTTTTACAGGTAACTCTTTTGCAACTGGACAAACAGCAGTTGGTTTGTATACATATTACGTTACTGAAACGTTAAATGGATGTGAGGGGCCTGCAGTTCCTGTTACGCTAGAGATTTATACATTGCCGGCATCTCCGGTTGGATCTAATGCTGTGGCATGTGAGGGAGGTGTGATTCCTGATTTAACAGCTACAGGTACTTCAGTTGTGTGGTATTCTGATGCATCACTTACAACAGTAGTAGGTAATGGAAATAGTTTTAGTACAGGTCAAACTGCAGCTGGTATATATACTTACTATGTAACACAGAATGATGGTAATGGATGTGAGAGTAATGCTAGTGTAGTAACGCTCACGATTAATTCTTTTAATAGTATACCGAATACATATAATGTAAGTGCGTGTTTTGGTACACCAATTCCTGATTTAACAGTTACTGGAGTTGGTGTTTCTTTTACTTGGTATGATGATGTAGCTCTTACCAATATAGTGGGAAATAATTCTCCTTTTGCTACTGGACAAACAGCTGTTGGTACTTATACTTATTATGTCACCGAAACCCAGAATGGATGTCAAAGTCCAGCAGCCGTGGTTACACTTGATATTTACGCTATACCAATAACACCACCAATTTGGCATAATTAAATATAAAAATGATTATTAATTAAAAACATTTATGTTATGAAAATAAAAGAAAAATTTTTAAAAGTATATGCAATACTTATACTTTTTATTACTAGTAGTTGTTTAGTAGCTCAAACACTTCCTAATAATACATTAACTCAGACTGTATGTGTAAACACTTTGTCAGAACCCTATGAAGTAATTCCGAATTTAAACTCCACTTATAATTGGTCAATAATTGATCAAGCAACAGGAATAACCCCTCTTCCGGGTGTGGCTGATATTACTTTGACAGCTAATGATTGGTGGATTGAGATAGATTGGACAACAGTAGGTGTTTACGAGTTATCTTTAGTAGAAACAGATGTGACAACAACCTGTAGTAGTAATCCTATTATATTAACTATTACTGTTGAGGATAATGCTAATTCTCCCAATGCTATAAATCCTCCGCCTATTTGTTTAAATGATCCTAATCCAATAATGACTGTAACTAGCGGAGGAGGTACAGGAAATAATGTGTTTAATTGGTATTCTGATGCAGCATTAACAAATTTGCTTGCTTCTAATACGGCTACATATACTGATCCAATTTTATATCCAGTTGCGCAGACATATAATTATTGGGTTACAGAACAGAGTATTAATGGTTGCGAAGGTCCTGCAACTCAGGTTTCAATAGTAGTAAACCCTTTGCCTACAGCTCCAGTTTTGTTAAATACACCATATGAAGCTTGTTTTGGTTTGTCAAATCCGTTAATGGAAGCAACAGGATCTTTAGGAGGTACAAATTTTAATTGGTATGATGCTTCTGGTTTTATCTTACCTATGGGTACTAATGTATCAACTTTTACTTCAACAGAAGTTAATCCTTCTACATATACTTATTTTGTTGAAGAAATTGTAGGTAGCTGTACTAGTCCCCAAACACAATTTACTTTTACAATTCATCCTCCTCCTGCGTCTCCTTCAATAAACCCATCTGTAATTACAATATGTGAAGGAGATGTTCCTAATAGTTTCGTTGCAATTACTGGGGGACCTTCTGGATCATATAACTGGTATGATGTAGATCCTGTTTTAAATCCTTCGTCAGCTGCAATTTTTAGTGGATCTTCATTTTTTCCAAACCAGACAGTTTCTGGATCTTATACTTATTGGTTAACAGAGACTGATTTGACGACTACATGTATTAGTGCACCATCAATAGCAACTTTTATTGTTAATGAATTACCATTACAACCATTAGTTTCAGCAAATCCCTCAGCTGTTATTTGTGAAGGACAAGTATCACCTACATTCACAGCAGGACAGGCTGTAGGAAGTGTAGGTACTGGCGATTATAAATGGTATGATAGTAATCCTGCCATTAATCCAAATGCTATTTTACTTAATTCAGGTCCTACATGTATTCCATCTCAAACAGCTGTAGGTGTATATACTATTTGGTTAACTGAAACCAATTCTGCAACTAATTGTGAAGGACCAGCGTTAGCATTTACATTTGAAATTGTAGCATTGCCTCCAATTCCAACTATGGTTCCAAATCCAATTGAAATCTGTTTTGGAGATGCGAATATTCCATTTAATCCTACAGGTGTTTCATCTTCTGGAGCTAACTTAATTTGGTATGATGATGTAGCTTTAACAAATCAAGTAGGAACTGGAGCAACATTTACAGCGCCATCATCGGTGGTTGGTAATGCTAATACTGTTAGTACTTATTCTTATTGGGTAGTTGATCAGCCAGGTTCTTGTGTAAGTCCTCCACTTGAAGTGCATTTACAGATTAATCCTATTCCTAGTCCAGGGCCAATTTGGCATAATTAAATAAGTATCAATCAAAATAGATGAATAAAATAAGACTTATCATATTAATTTTTGTATCATCAATGCAATTGAGTTCACAGGATCTGCGTCTTTGTATGGGTTCAAGTCATGATTTTGGAGTGCCTCCTGTACTAAATTCAAAGTATTTTTGGACAGTTAGTGATACGTCAATAGCAACAATTACATCTTTGAATACATCTGAACAAATAGTTGTTTGTCTTAACGATATAGGTTTCTTTAATATAATAGTTGAAGAAATGGATGTTAATGGTTGTGTTGGATATGATAGTCTTTTGGTAGAGGTCATTTCTGTACCATCTCCAAATATTATTGCTATAGGACCTACTGATTTTTGTGAGGATGAGGAAGTGCTTTTGAGGGTAGACTCAATTTATCCACTTATGGTTTGGTTGAGTAATGGTGATACTATTTCAATCATTAATGAAATAATTGTTGATACAACAGGCAGTTTTTATATAAATGTTACTGATACAAACGGTTGCTCAGCCTCAAGTTTGCCAGTTAATATATTACAACATCCTAAGCCAGATGTGGATTTCTTTTTGGAGGGAGTTTGTGAAAATATGCCTGCAGCATTTTTTGATCAATCTACAATTTTCTTGGATGAAATTAATTCTAGAAAGTGGTATCTTGGAGATGGAACTATTGCTTATGGTGATACTGTTGGTAATATATATACTCATTCAGGTAGTTATATGATTAAATTAATTGTTAGTTCAGATTTTGGTTGTACTGATTCCTTGAGTAGAATAATTAATATCTATGATCAACCAAATGCTGACTTTAGCTATAGTCCATATACAATATCAACATTGAAGCCTGAGGTTAATTTCGTTAATAACTCATATAATGCAATGCCAATTTTATGGAGTTTTGGCGATGGTAATTTTTCATTTTTAGATAATCCATATCATATCTATGAAGATCCAGGATTATATGATGTAATGCTTACAGTCTCTGATACAAACAACTGTATTGATTCTATTACTAAACAGATAATCATGTATTATGATTTTGTTTTTTATATGCCCAACTCTTTCACACCAAATAATGATGGTTATAATGAAACACTTTCTCCTGTTGCAATGCGAATGGAAAAATATCAATCATATGAGTTTATAATTTATGATAGATGGGGTGGTATTGTTTTTCAAACAAATGATATTAATGAATCTTGGGATGGTAAAGATGTAAAAGTTGGAGAGTATGGGTGGTCGATACTTATTAAAGATGAGTTAGGTAAGATAAGAAAAGAAACCGGTTCTGTTACTTTACTACGATAGAATTAAATAATATTGCTATTTTTTCTTTTTTTATTTTATAAAAGATTTTATGCGTAGAATCTTTGTTTATTTTTCAGTTTAGATTAAAGTAGTAATCTATCTGAAAAATAGTTTTTTTATATTTTAATTTTTTTTCTTTATTTACAATTGTCTTAAAAGCATTCTTTATTTGACTTAAACGTCTGTAAATCAGACTTTTGTATGTATGAATATTTGTTGTGATCTATCTAAGGTTACAATCTTTTTTTATATATTTGCAAAAATTAATTACAAATTAAGAATATGAAAAAGATAACTACCCTATTACTACTAGTATTTACATTTACTCTTTCTGCTCAAACTTACATGCCAGATGATAATTTTGAATCTTGGTGTGAGAATCTTGGTTATGGTGATGGTGTATTAGATAATGATACTATTAATACTTTAACTGCTAGTCAAATTCCACAACTTGATCTTGATAATCTAGGAATTGTTGATTTAACAGGTATTGAATCTTTTACTTCAGCAACTGTTATAAATCTTGCTAATAATCCAGATTTAAGTATTATTGATATTTCTTCATTTGGAAATAACTTAACTTTTTTTACCGCAACTGGATGTAGCCCTTCTTTGTATTGTATAAATGTATTTGATACTGCCTACGCTGTATCTCAATCAGGATATAGTATCGATTCTCAAACTTCTTACAGTACAGACTGTAACGCTGCTTTTGGTTGTATGGACCCTTTAGCATGTAATTATAATAGTACTGCTTCAATAGATACTGTTATTGGAGGCTCATGTTCTTTTAATGTAGATACAATATTTCCTGCTGTAGATGTATGTGAAGTTTATGTATGGCCATTTAATGGTATGCCAATAACAACTTCTGGTACCCATTCACATACTATACAAGCAACCAGTGGATGTGATAGTACTGGTTTCATTGATGTTACAATTAGAAATATAGCACATTCTTATGATACAACTAATACCCTAATTTGCAATTCTACTATTTGGAATAATTTATTAATAGATGTATCAGGTGATTATGATTACACTTTTTTAAATGGAGCTGCAAATGGTTGTGATAGTGTTGCTCATTTACATGCAATTATTGAATATTCTAATACAGGTTCTTCAACAGTCACGGCTTGTGATAGTTTTATTTGGGATGGTACTATTTACACAAGTTCAACAATAGATTCTAAGACCTATACTAATTCGGCAGGATGTGATTCAGTACATACATTAAATCTTACAATTGATAATTCACATACATTTACTGATGTACAACAACACTGTATTTCATATACCTGGATTAACGGAGTAACTTACTTTACTTCAAATAATACAGATTCTTTTACTTATCAAACAGTTGTTGGTGGTTGTGATAGTATAATATTTCTTGACTTAACAATTAATGATAGTACAATTAATACTACTACAGAAACTGCTTGTAATTCATATAATTGGCCAGTAAATGGAACTACTTACACAGCAAGTGGAACTTTTACCCATATTAGTTCTGATGCTAATAACTGTGTGCAAGTAGATACATTACATTTAACAGTTAATAATTCTAATGGAAGTACTGATAATGTAATCGCTTGTAATTCATATACTTGGATTGATGGAAATACATATACGGCTTCTAACAGTTCAGCTACTTTTACTGATACAAATGTTGATGGTTGTGACAGCATTATTACTTTAAACCTTACTGTAAATTATAGTTCAGATACTACTGATGTTGATTCAACAGTTTGTAGTTTCTTTGTTGATGCACTAGGTAATATATATGATACTACAGCTATTTATACATATATTCTTACTAATGGATCAGGATGTGACAGTGTTATTAGATTAGATTTAACAGTTGATTTTCCGGATAGTAGTTTGACAACACTTGCTGTTTGTGATTCATACACATGGAATGGAATAATTTACGATTCAACAGGTATTTATACTTTCCCTACTACTACGGTACTTGGATGTGATAGTGTTGCAGTATTAGATTTATTTGTTGGCTACACTGAGACATATATTGATACAGTTGAAGAATGTGATAATTATGTATGGTTTGATGCTAATGGAGATACTATTTTAACATCTACTAATACAAATGTAGGACTTTCTGGTACTGTAGCTGGTAATTATGGATTAGATGGTGTGTTTCATGACACCATTGTATATACTAATGAAGGTGGGTGTGATAGTATTAGAATTTTACATCTAACTGTAAATAGCTCAATCATTTCTTCATCTCAGGCTGTAGATGTATTTGCTTGTGATTCATGGACAAATCCTTACACTGGTCAAGTAATTACTACCTCTGGAAGTCAGACTGTTACAACTGGAGTTTCACCTCAAGGGTGTGATTCCTTACAGTGGTATAATATTTATTTAACTGCAGAAAAAAGAGATGATATTAATGTAACAGCTTGTGACACTTTTACATGGATTATTGCAAATGATTTAGGAGGTGTTGATACAATGGTTTATACTTCATCTATTGTTGATAGTATGGTGTATACAGGAATTGAGAATGTTTATTTAAATAATAATGGAGACACTGTGGGAACAACAATTTGTGATTCTATTGTTTACTTACATTTAACAATTAACTATACTACATCTAATACCGATGTTCAAGAGCATTGTGATTCATATACTTGGACAGGCCCATTGGGAGATGGTAATACTTATACTCAAAGTGGTGTTTACGCTCATGTAACTCAAAATGCATCAGGATGTAATCATACAGAGATACTTGACTTAACAATTAACTACAGCAATACTAGTGTTGATGTTCAACAGCATTGCGCTTCCTACACTTGGATCAATGGAGTTACTTATGAAAATTTAACTTCATCGACAACTAATGAGACTGATTCATTTATGTTAACTACCATTGCTGGATGTGATAGTCTTGTTACTCTAGATTTAACACTATTTCCTATATATTCTATAGTTTTAGCACCTGTAATAGCATGTGATTCATTCCACTGGGAGTTATCAGCTGGTGGGACAGGTGTTACTTACTTCTCAAGTGGTAATTACACTTCACAGTTTACATCAGTAGATGGTTGTGATAGCTTGATTATACTAGATTTAACTATTGATAATTCACATACTTTTACTGATGTTCATGTAGCTTGTGATTCATTTACATGGATTGATGGTAATGTATATACATCATCTAATAATACAGCTTCATTTACTTATTCAACAGTTGTTGGAGGATGCGATAGTACAATATTTTTAGATTTAACTGTTAATTACTCAAATACAGGTCAAAGTTCTGATACGGCTTGTGATTTTTATATTTGGGATTTAGATACAATTACAGCGCCTGGTACATTCTTATACAGTAAGGTGTATACTAACTCTGTAGGATGTGATAGTGTACATACATTAGAGCTGACAATCAATAATTCAAATACAGGATCTACTACTTTAACTGCTTGTGATAATTTTACATGGGATGGATCAACATATGACACTAGCGGTATATATACTAAAACTTATACAAATATTTCTGGTTGTGATTCGGTTCATACCTTGAATCTAACGATAGATAATACTGTTGTAACTCATGAAACTGTTGCTTCTTGTTATACTTATGTTTGGACTCCTTGGAGTTATCCAAATAACACATATACTTTTGATACTTCATCTACATTTAATGCAGGTGTAAATTCATTAACATATATAGTATTTGGTAATGCAATAAATACTAGTGTTTGTACAGACACTGCATTTTTACATTTAACAATTAATCCTTTAGAATATGGATCAGCTGCTGTGGTTGCTTGTGATTCTTATTTATGGGAGGGGAATATATATGATACTACAGGTGTTTATATAGACACTATTGCAGGTACTTACTGTGATAGTATAGTAACACTTGATTTAACAATTAATTATTCTGATTCTACATTTATATCAGATATTGAATGTGATGTGTACATATGGATGGACGGCAATGGAGATAGTGTTGGAACATACTATAATTCAGGAACATATTATGATACACACACAAATATTTCGGGTTGTGATTCAACGGTTGTTTTAGATTTAACAATTAACAATAGTTCTTTAAATCAAATATTTGTAACTAGCTGTGACAGTTTAGTATCTGGATATTGGGATAATAATGGTTGGGTTACACAGACATATTATGCTTCAACTTCATTTACATATCCTGTTCCAGGTGGAAATTCGGTAGGTTGCGATAGCCTTGTTGAAATGCATATTACTATTAACAATAGTTGGATTGGTAATTATAATATTGTCGCATGTAATTCATACGATTTTGATGGAGTAACCTATACTAATGATACTGTTGTTACAGCTACATTAGCTGGTGTTAATTGTGATAGTATAGTAACTTTAAATCTCACAATAAATACACAAAATTCAAGTAGCATAGACAATGTAGGAACTCATTGTGATTCATATACATGGATAGATGGTGTTACATATACTTCGTCTAACAATACTGCTACAATGATTTATTCTGCTGCTAATGGATGTGACAGTGTTGTTACACTTAATTTAATGATAAATAATACTGTCACGCATACTGATACTCATGTTGCTTGTGATGTGTTTATTTGGAGTTGTGATGGTGGAATATATACTAGTTCTAATAATAGTGCTACATATACTTACTATGGCGGAGCTGCTAATGGCTGTGATAGTATAGTTACTTTAGATCTTACAATTAATAATAGTAATTCAGGATCATCAACAGTTATAGCATGTGATTATTATGTTTGGGACGGAAGTACTTATTTTAATGATACTATTGTTTCAAAACTATACACAAACGCTGCAGGTTGTGATTCTACGCATATTCTTAATTTGACAATCGATAATAATCCTGGCTCTATATCTTCTCAGGTTGCTTGTGATTCATATACCTGGATAGATGGTAATACATATTATAATGATACTATAGTAGATTTCATTATTGTGAATTCTGCAGGTTGTGATTCAACAGTTATTTTAGATCTTACAATTAATAATAGTACATCTGGAACTGATAGCCAAGTTGCTTGTGGAAGTTATACATGGATTGATGGAGTAACATACACGACTTCAAACAATACTGCTAGTTGGACTTATCCAGCAGGTTCAGTTAATGGCTGTGATAGTGTTGTAATGCTAGATTTAGTAATCACTACTCAGAATTATTCAACAATTGACAGTGTTGGTACTCAGTGTGATTCATATACTTGGATAGATGGAAATACTTATACATCATCAAATAATACTGCAACCATGGTTTATTCCGCAGTAAATGGCTGTGATAGTATTGTTAGGTTGCATCTTGTTATTGTTTCTTCTCCTACTGTTCTAGTTGTTCAAAACTCAAATATATTTGATGTTGTTATAAATGGAGGTGTAGCTCCTTACACTTATTCTTGGTCAGGTCCTATAACTTCTACTGATCCTTCAATAGAGCCGTTAGTTAGTGGAGTTTATTGTGTTGAAGTTACTGATGCAATCGGATGTGTTTCAAATAATAGTTGTTTAACTTACAGTATTAGTTCAATTAATGAAATACCATTATCTAAGTTTGAAATTTATCCAAATCCAGCTTCTGACATAGTGAATCTTGAGTTTACAACTAAAAGAACATCAGATTATGCTATTCAAATTTTATCAGTTACTGGATTAGAAGTTTATTATGAAAAATTAACACATTTTAATGGTAATTATAAAGGAGTAATAGACTTGTCTACATACTCAAACGGAACTTATTTAATACAAATAGTTTCTGGCAGTAATATTGTTTACAGAAAGTTAATTAAGCAATAAATAATAATTTTCATTTTTACTCTTATAAAGGGGAAAGCCAAGCTTTCCCCTTTATTTATAAAGAAAAAGTTTTGTTATCTTTACATTTTTCTAACTAACGATTATTTAATATGAGGTTATTATTCATTTTACTTTCAATTTTTATAGCATCTTTTAATGTGCAAGCAACTCACTTAATGGGAGGAGAGATCACATGGGAATGTATTAAAACGGGTCCTGATGCTGGTAAGTATGTTTTTAATGTAAGAGTGTATAGAGATTGTCAGGGTATTCCTATTTCTACTGTTATGAATCTTGATGTTCATAATGTTCCTGGGCTTTCAACTATATCATTATTATATGTTGGATCTAATGATATTTCACCATTATGTAATACTATTGATGGTTCAAACACACCTTTTTCATGTGGAGGCATTAATACTCAAACAGGTAATGGTAATGGTGCTGTAGAGGAACATATTTATCAATCTTCTCCAACAGAGATTAATGGAACCCCAGATGCCAATGGTTGGCATTTTACATGGTCCAATTGCTGTAGAAATTTAGCAGTTACTAATCTTTTAAACAATACTGGGCAATACGGTTTTACTTTAAGAGCAGTTATGTATCCTTATATAGATTCATTAGGAACTGTTTATCCAAATGGTGGAGTATGCTACGATTCTTCACCAAAATTTTATGAGAAACCCAGAACTATATTGGAAGTAGGCAATGGTTTTGATCCATCAGCTATATTTAATGGTTTTACATATAGTCATAATGCTTTTGATGAAGAGCAGGACTCCTTATCTTATATTTGGGGTATGCCTTTGGATGATCTTGGTTATGATTATTTAAATCCTAATTCTACCGCCATACCATTTAGTCAACCTTATACATATACAAATCCTATAAATGGCATTGAAATGGATACTGCATCAGGACGTACATCCTATCCGGCTGATCAACAGGGTAATTTTGTAACTTGCACTAATGTTTCTGCATATAAATGTGGTCAATTAGTTGCCGAAATTTTTAGAGAGGTACAAGTAGTTCTTCTTCCTCCAATATGTAACTTAGGAGATACTACAAATGGAAATATTGGAGCAGATACACTCTGTAATGTGCGTCCACAAGTTCAACCTCCATTTTTTTACCCTAGTGCTATAAATCCTTTTCAGTGGGACACAATGGTTCATTGTGGTGATACAGTAAGTTTTAATTTTGAGGCTAATGATTATGATTTCTATCCTAATGGTAATCGACAAGATCTTAAATTTGAGGTCTCTGGTGGTCAATTTATGAATTATAATGTAAGTCCACCTGCTTTATGTAATAATCCTCCTTGTGCAACATTCGAGGAGTTATCTACTGGAAATACTCCACCATTTATTACTTCCAATGGTAATGGAGTAGGTTATTTTGAGTGGATTACCTCATTAAATCATGTTGTTGATAATTGTGCAGGAGATATTCGACCAAGTCTTTACACATTTGTTATAAAAGTTCAAGATGATTTTTGTCCGGCACCTGCTATTGAGAATACTTCTCAGGTAATATCTATTTATGTTTTTCCTCCTTGTAGTCAGATGAAAGCAAATGCAACTTCAACTGCAGCTACTTGTTCAATCGATGGTTCAATTGCTATAGCACCTACAGGAGGTTTTCCACCATATAATTCATATTATTTTGATATGAATGGTATTGCGGTGAATCCAACTGCAGTACCAGCTGGAGATTATCAGGTTCTTGTAGTAGATTCTAGTCAGTGCGAGACTCTTGACACAATTTCCGTCCTCGGGCCTCCATCTTTATCATTTACTACTTCCATTACTAATGTTAGTTGTAATGGGTTTAATGATGGTAGTGCAAATATTACTGCTCAAGTGGCAACACCTCCATTTACTTATTTATGGAGTAATGGTGATACTACACAGACTATAATAAATTTATTTGCAGGTTCTTATTCTTTCTTGGTTACGGATTCAAGTGGTTGTTTATTTTCTGACACGATATTTATTAGTGAACCAGATATGTTAGTTGTTGATTCAGTACTTATAAATAATGTTAATTGTTTTGGTGGTAGTAACGGAAGTATTGAT
>CEVN01136975.1_pt1 | contig 12472 bp, 8 predicted proteins | sample 427041 | NCBI WGS metagenome assembly CEVN01 (sample SAMEA2623463, study PRJEB7988) | marine metagenome | biome: marine biome (ENVO:00000447); feature: surface water layer (ENVO:00002042); material: "saline water (ENVO:00002010), including plankton (ENVO:xxxxxxxx)" | depth 5 m
TTTTCAACTCCCTTTTTGTTTTTAAAAAAACCCTTTATTAAAAAATTGTTTGAACCCTCTTTTATTAACTCTTTTTTATTGTTGGTTCTAAAGCTGCTCCCAAAAGAGAGGCTGTGTATTGCTTCAAGAATTGATGTTTTTCCCGATCCGTTCTCACCCCAAATAATAGTAATTCCAGGGCCAAAAGATATTTTTGTGTTTTCATGGTTTCTAAAAGAAATCATATTAATACTACTGATTTCCATTGAGTTTTTTTGTTTCAACTATTTATTCGGACTGGCATCAAGAGCATAATTTTGTTTTCATCATTATTTGGACCAACAAACAAAGTAGCGCTTATTGGCGTATTTAATTTTACAGTAATCTCATTTCCAGTTGTGTGATTTATTACATCTTTTAAATATTCCCCATTATATCCAATTATTAAATCTTCCCCCTCATATGTTGCTATTATCTCTTCTTTTGCCTTTGAGCTTGATTCTGGGTCTTCAGTAGTAATAAAAAATTGTCCTTTTGAAAGACTAAAAGCAACTTGATGTGTCGATTTGTTTGAAAAAATAGAAACTCTTTTAATTGCTCCTAATAACATTTCTTTATCAACCGTAAGCTTGTTTTTATTATCGGTGGGTATTACACTTTCATAATCAGGGAAAACTTCGCCAATTGTTCTGGAAATTATTGTATCCTGTTCAATTTTTGCTGTTAAATGTGTTTCCCCTATTGATAAAACCACCTCTTCATCACCAACATGATTAGATAAATATGATAAAAACTTCCTAGGTACAACAATATCACCATTAAACATATCCGCTTTATATTTATCATCTACTATTTTAACTAGTCTGTGCCCATCTGTAGCAACAACCGTTAAACCTTTGCTGTTAAAACGAAAAAGAACCCCTGTTAAAGATGGTTTTAAATCATCTTTACTCACAGCAAAAAGAGTGGAGTTGATTAAATCTCTTAATACCTTTCCTAATATTTTTATTTTTTTTATGTCATCAACCTTTGGTACGGCTGGAAACTCTTCCTTTTGCTTACCCATTAAATCGTAGGAACCAGAAAGGGCGCTTATTTCAACTTTATTCTTACTATCAACAGATATTGTTATTCTTGTACCATCTGGAAATTCATTTGTTATATCATTTAATTGTTTCAGCGGAACGGCCGCACTTCCTTCTTCTTCAATACTTACAGATAACTTTATATCAATTGTTAGCTCTAAATCTGTTGCTACTAAAGTTGTTTTTGTGTTTGTGGCATTTATAAGAACACAGCTTAGTACTGGAAGAGTAGATCTTAATGGAGTAGCTTTTGAAAGTTTTTGTAAAGCTTCTTGTAGTTCATTTTTGGATGTGGAAAATTTCATAAATCATTAAAACTTTATTATTTTACTGATTAAATAAAATAATAAAATAGATAACCAAAAATACCCAAAACAAGTCATTTTTAAAAGAAAATCTATATATATAATTGAATTAACTATTGAAAAAAATATATATATTATTATTTATAACCTTTGATATGTGTATAAATAAATATTTATTAGAAAAAAATATTTATTGACTGTAAAATATAAAAGATAGTTAAAGAATTACATTATATGAATAAATGTGAATAAAAGAAAAATTTTGTTTAAAAACCAAAACCAAAAACAAAAAAAAATAGTTTTCACACAAAAAATAATAAATGTGGAAATAATTGTGGAAAAACCTAGTTTAGTACTTTAATAAAAAATTTCTCTTTTTCCTTTTTTATCCATTTTTCATACCAGACCATTTTTTTATTATTTAAAGACATTTCCTCAATTTTTGGCCAATGGCTTTTTAAGTTTGGTTGCCCACCAGGCCTTATTTTTTCTAACCAAAGTAAATGAAAACCAAAAGAGGTATTAATCGGTAAACTGCACTCTCTTTCTTTTATTATTTGAAGGGCTAAACCAATCTCTTCAACAGGATAGGTTTTTGGGTTTATCCAGCCAAGGTCCCCACCAATTTGGGATGTTTGGGTGTCATTTGAATATTTTTTCGTAAAAGCCTTAAACAGAGCTAATGAAGAACAAGAATCCTTTAGTGAAACAGCAAAATCAAAAGCTTTTTTTTCATCTTTCTTTGAAATCTGGGGAGTAATTAGAATGTGCCTAACCCTGGCCCGGTCTCCCTTTCTTTCAAAAACCTCTAAAATATGATAACCAACCTCTGTTTCTATTGGCCTACTAACAGTGTTTGTTTTTATGGTAAAAACAACTTCTTCAAAGTTTTTTAAAAGAGAACCCCTCGACACCCAACCAAGGTCTCCTCCTTTTTTCTTTGACCCTGGGTCCATAGAAAAAGAAGAAGCAAGTTTGCTAAAGGATTCTCCTTTTTTTATTTTTTCAGTGATTTCTTCTAATAAAGAAACTGTTTCCTTTTTTGCGCTATCACTAGCAGTTGGAGTTATTAAAAGGTGTCGTATTTTTGCTTCTGTTGGAAAAACAGGAAGGCTGTCTTTGTAGGTTTCGAAAAAAGCAAAAACATCTTTTTTTGAAACCCTTATTTTTGACAAAACTTTCTGTTGAAATTTTTCTGATATAATTTTGTCTTTCATTTCAAACCAAAACTCAGACCGAAAAGACTTAATGCTTTGATTAAGCATTTTTTCTGCTGCATCTTTTCCTCCAGCTTGGCGAATAATATTTTCAACTTGCAAATCAAGAGCTTGCTCCACTTCCTTTTCACTAACCTCTATTGTTGTATCCTCCTCTGCCAACTCCAAAAGAATTTTTTGATCAACCATTGAGCCCAAAACGGCTTTCTGAAGCCCCAAATATTTATCGGGTTCATTGTTTGGGTCTATTTTATTTTGGACAGCCATCATGTTAACCATTTGATTTAGGTCGCTCTTTAACACAATTTTGTCTTCAACAACCGCTGCTACGCCATCCACAAAAAGGTTCTGTGGTTGGGAAATTGAAAAAAGGAAACAGAACAAAAGTGTTTTTTTCATTTTTTTAAGGCCCCCTGAGAAACAAAAACATCTGAATTTAAATATAGACTATCAACAACCGCGGCCACAACCGAAATTTCTTTTTCTTTATATAAGCGCTGGTATATTTCATCATACACTTTTTCTAGCCCCAAAAAAGATCCCTTTTTGTGTTTTTGAAGAATTTGAAAAACATGAAAAGAATTGTTGTGCTTTTTTGGGCCCAAAACATCTCCAATGTCCCCAGCAAAAACATAAGAGACAAGGTTTGAACCCGCACCATCCTTTTTTATTGTTTTTGTTTCAACCTTTTGTCTTTTCAAATGGCCCTCCAGATCAATCTTTGTTTTCTTTTTTTTCAATTCTTTCATTGTCTCCTTAGCGGCTTTAGCACTTGAGAAGGTAAAGTGTTTAACAACAACTTCATCATCAGTTCGCCTAAAAGACTCTTTGTTTTTCAAGTAGTAGTCAGAAACCTCTTTTTTTGTTGTTTTCGACTTCTTTTTTGTCTGAATTTTTATAAAAGCCGAAACTAAAAGTTTCTCATAAAAAAGATCTTTTTGTTTTATTAGTGCAAGGTCTTTATCTAAACCAGCCGATAAAGCCGCACTATAAAGCAATTTGTTTTCAACCCAATTATTTATTATTCTTGAAAAAACATCTGCATCGCCAGCTTGATTTCCTGCCAAAAAAAGTAGCTTTTCTTTTGTGAGGGTCTCGTTGCCAACCCGGGCAAAAACCTCTTTTTCCACTGTCTCTTTAGAACTACAAGATACAAAAAACAAAAAAAGACAAAGAAACCCGGTTTTCATATCCCAAAAACTACCAAATTATGTTTTATAAAAAAGACTATTACATTTAATTAGTTCACCAAACCAATCGTAACCCGCGTTGGTTAAAAAAATGACTGATACGTAGTCAATTTCTTTTTTAAACTTTTTTTCAACAACGTTATTACTTTCATAAGAAAGTATTTCAGAAATCAACTTTTCCTCGCCTGACACAACCCTGTTGGGAACCTTAAAAACCAATGACCTCTGACCAACATTAATATTTTTAACAAAAGAACCCCGAAACAAAATGCTCAGCTCAGCCAGCCTGATAAACGACGTTGTTTCTTTTGGTATTTTGCCATATCTGTCCCTTAATTCGTTTTTAATGTCTTTAAAATCCTCTTCTTTTATTGCGTTGTGTATTTTGGTGTAAAAAGAAAATCGGTCCGAACTATTTGATATATAATATATGGGAATTAATGCTTTCCCCCAGAAAACCAAAGTGGTTTTTTCGCTTTCAGTTGGTTTTTCAAGTTTCTTGTTTATAGCGCTTTTCAAAAGGGTGTTGTAGTATTCAACACCCACCCGAGACACAATGCCGCTTTGCTTGTAGCCAAAAACAAGCCCGGATCCACGAATATCCAGGTCGCTAGAGGCTATGCTATAACCAGACCCTAAAGATGTGTGTCTCTCAATTGTTTTTAATCTACGAAAAGCAGCCTCACTTAAAACCGTTTTTGGGGGAACAAAAAGATAGCAAGATGCCTGCCTGGGTCCCCTTCCCACCCGGCCTCGAATTTGATATAGTTGACTTAACCCAAGGTTTTGGGGGTTGTTAATAATCATGCAGTTTGCATTAGATACATCCAAACCAGATTCAATAATTGTACTGCAAACCAACACTGAAATTGAACCATTAAAAAAACCCAAAAGGGTTTTTTCGAGGTTTTTACTTTTTTGTTGACCGTGTATATTTCTAACCACGGTTTCTGGAACCAGTTTCTGGATTTTTTGAGTGTAATAATCTATGGATTGAATGTCGTTGTGTAAAAAATAAACCTGCCCACCCCGGAGAACCTCTTCTTTTATTATTTCTGAAGAGCGGGCCCAAGAAAAAAACTCAACATATGTTTTAATCGGTTTTCTTGTAATTGGGGGCGTTTCAATTCTGCTTATATCTCGAATGCCCAAAATGGATTGTTGTAGGGTTCTTGGTATTGGTGTGGCAGAAAGAGACAAAAGATCTATACCCGGCCGAAGAACCCTTATACTTTCTTTGTGTTTAACGCCAAACCGATGCTCCTCATCAATTATTAACAAGCCCAACTGAGGACAAACAACATCATCAGACAAAAGACGATGGGTTCCAATCGCCACATCAATTTTCAACTTCATTAGGTTTGTTGTTATTTTTTTTTGCTCGACTTTGGTTTGAAACCTTGACAACAAAGCAACACGAACACCAAGGGGCTCAAGACGCTCGACTGTTGATATGTAGTGTTGGTCAGACAAGACAGTTGTTGGACACAAAAACAAAACCTGCTTACCAGATGAAACAACCCTTACAATCGCCCTAAGCGCAACCTCTGTTTTACCAAAACCAACATCACCACACACAAGCCGATCCATTGGTTTTTTGTTCTTTAGGTCGCTCAACACCTCCCTAATTGTTTTTTTTTGATCCTTGGTTTCTTTATGGGGAAAAGACTTTTTAATAGCAACCTCAAGGTCTTTTGCTTTCTTATAAATAAAACCCCGTTGCTTGTTTTTAGATCTATGAATCTCAATTAATGAATTAGAAACAAGCTCAATTTCTTTTTTTGTTTTTGATACGTTTCTCCCCCACTCTTTTTTTCCAAGACTATTAATTCTCGGTTTTCCGCCTAGGCCCACATATGGGTGTATAAGCTCTAGTTTATTTAGGGGGACATACAAAACCCCACCATTAGCATATAAAACACGTATATATTCTTTTTGAAACCCCTCAGCACCGCGTGTTTTTAAGCCACCATAAGTCCCAACACCATGTAAAACGTGCACAATAAAATCACCCGGCTTAATTTTTTTTAAGTTAATGTTTAACAAGGGCTTATGCAGCGGGGTTTCATTTTGGTTTTTGTTTTTATTTTTCCAAAAAGGGATAAAAAAAGATTGGCTACCCTTAACAAAAAACGAATTGTTTATTTTTCCCACCAAAGAACAAACATTTGTGTTTGTGTAGCCGGGAACCTTGTTTTTATCTGTGCAGATTAAATATACCAAAGAGTGTGGTTCGCTCGTTAAAAAAGACAAAAAATCTTTTTTGGACCTGATTTTTCTTTGCAACAAAACAACGCCAGAGTCTGAATACTCACTAGACCGTGTTTGAACAACAGAAAAAAGCGTGTCTTTTTTTACGATAGTTGCTATAGCATCCCACGCAATGAAATCAACAAGCGACAGACCCAGCTCAACCTCTTTTCCGAAAACATCCCAAAAACCATATTTTTGTATGGCGCGAATGGTTCTTTGGGAATCTATGTTGAAAAAAGAAATAGACTCCACATCATTAAAGCCAAAGCTAATCCGAACAGGCGCTTTTTCATAAACCGGGAAAACATCAACAACGCTCCCCCTAATAGAGGTGTCGCCAGGACTAAAGACTGAATTAACGACGCGATAACCAAGGTCTAAAAGCCGTTGTTTAAAATCATCCCGATCAAGAACATCACCCACCCCAACCTCAAAAACCACGGGGACTGTTCTTTTGTTTATATTTGTTTTTTTGGAAGCCGCGGCTGTTGAGATGCAACAAACTGTATCCCAAGTAGCAACTTTAATTATTGCGTCCGATCTGTAGCGGTTATATTGAGACAAAAAACCAGGAACTGTTTTATTTGTGTCTTTTTCCGGGTAGTATACCAACTCCTTCTCGAACCACCTTGAGCTCCGACAAATTCTTTTATTTAGGTTGTCTGATTCAGATATAAAAAGAAATTTTTTCTTACCCTGGCTACGCAAAACCTCAACTAAAAAAACAAGGAGAGCATCCTCTGTTAGGCCCCCAACGCTCCCACCGTTGAAAAAAACATTTTTTTGTTTGTTAAGCATTTAAAAAAGAAAAAAGTGTTTCACGTGAAACCTAAGGCTTGTTAAGGTGAAGTAATAACACAGAGACGTCAGCCGGTGAGACGCCCGAAACCCTTGAAGCCTGACCAAGTGTTTGTGGTTTGACAGCTGATAGCTTTTCTTTAGCTTCGCTAGAAAGACCAGAAATTGATAAATAGTCTAAGCCCATATCAATAAGAAGCTCTTCATTTTGTGATGTTTTCTCAATTTCTTTAAGATGTCTCTTGATGTAGCCACTATATTTTATTTCAGTTTCTACATCTTCAATGGCTTCGTTTTCTCTATGGCCGTGTGGCTGATTTAGGTTTTTTATTTTTCCAGTTTTTATTAATGTGTCAAAGAGTGACACACCTGGTCTTTTAATATATTCTCGGATTGGCATTTTTTGTTTTAATCCAAACTCCCTAACGTTGTCGTTGGAAATCGACTCACCAATAAGTTTGCGAAGCTTTTCTTTTGTGGCAATTTGGTCGCCAACCAAAGAGAGTTCTCGCTCAGTCAAAAGGCTGTGTTTTTTTGCAACCCCACAAAGCCTTTCGTCTGTGTTTGAGTATCTTAACATCATTCTGTATTCGGCCCTGCTTGTAAACATTCTATATGGCTCAGTTGTGTCTTTTGTGATTAGATCATCTACAAGCACTCCCACATAACCCTCCGACCTTTTTATAATTAACCCTTTTTTGTTTTTGATTTTTTGAACACTGTTTATACCGGCCAATAGGCCCTGGGCAGCTGCTTCCTCATACCCAGATGTCCCGTTGATTTGACCAGCGAAAAACAACCCAGAAACATCTTTGGTTTCCAGGGTTGCTCTGAGTTGCGATGGAAAAAAACAATCATACTCAATTGCATACCCAGGTCTTAAGAATTCTATTTTTTCAAAACCAGGGAGAAGTTTTAAGCTTTTATGTTGAATCTCCTCTGGCAGACTTGTCGAAAAACCGTTAATATAAATTTGATCCGAGTTTTTCCATTCAGGCTCTAAAAACAAGAGGTGGGATGGTTGCTCTGAAAAACGCTTTACTTTATCCTCAATCGATGGGCAATATCGGGGCCCCACCGCCTCAATTTCCCCACTATACATAGGAGACCTGTGTAGGTTGTTTTTGATCTCATTGTGGCATTGATCATTTGTTCTTATGGTGTGGCAAGCATCGTTGTTAGGGTTGAAACTATGTGTGAAATGTGAAAAAGGCACCGGACTTTCATCACCATACTCTTCTTTAAGTTGGGCCCAATTAATTGATGAGCGCAAAGCCCTTGGGGGCGTTCCTGTTTTTAGCCGCATCGTTTTAAACCCCAACGCAATTAAGTTTTCTGTGATTCCTTCTGAGCGCGCCTCACCCATTCTCCCAGCAGGTATTTTTCTGTCCCCAATATGAATAGTCCCAGATAAAAAAGTACCACATGTAATTATTAGTGCTTTTGTTTTTATTTTGTGGCCACCCCTTAAAACAACAGACACAACCCTGTTTTTCTCTGTGTTAATTGACACCACCTCTCCCTCAACAAGTTCGGTGTTTTTTTGGCTTAGAATGTGGTTAGAAATGTTTTTCTCATAGGTGCGCTTATCTATTTGTGCTCGCGGAGACCACACAGACCGACCCTTTGATTTGTTTAGAAGTTTGTATTGTAGGCCAGATGTATCAGCTACTCGACCCATTAACCCCCCCAGCATGTCAATTTCTCTTACTATTTGCCCCTTTGCAACCCCACCTATTGCTGGGTTACAGGACATTCTTCCAATAGCTGATAAATCCATAGTAACCAAGATGTTTTTTTTACCTAGTTTAGATATTATGTTTGAGGCCTCTACGCCGGCATGTCCACCACCAACAACCACAACATCGGTGTTTTTAAGTTGTTTCACGTGAAACTATTTACCCACACAAAAGTTAGAAAAAACACTCTCAAGTATGTCGTCTGTTGTGGTTTTGCCCAGTATCCAATCAAACTCATTTAAAGCTAGTTTTAGGTTGTGTGCTATTATTTCAAGTTCACACAGACTTTCTTTTTTTAAGGCGTTTTTAAGGTGGTTCACAGATTTAATTAGTGCCAACTGTTGCCGCTTAGATGATAAAAAAAGAGAGTCGTTTGATTTTGTTTTAAGTTTTAAAAGGCTTTTTGTTCTTGACCTTAGTTCATTTAGGCCGGTTTTATCTTTTGCGGAAATAATCAAACAATCAGGTCTTTTTGTTTGTAGTTCCAATATTTCGTTTTTTTCCAGAAGGTCAGATTTGTTGTAAATCTTGATTGTTTTTTTTTCGTCCGTCACGTGGTTCGTTTTTTCTTTTGATTGAATATTATAAATAATATCAGCAGTTATAATTTCTTGTTTTGTTTTTTCGATTCCTATGCGCTCTATTTTATCGTTTGTTTCTCTTATGCCAGCTGTATCTAATAGTAAAACTGGGTAATTAGAAAAATATGTTAAGGTTTCGATGGTGTCTCTTGTTGTTCCTGGTATATCTGTAACTATAGCCCTTTCATCATCAATTAAAGCGTTTAAAAGTGTTGATTTTCCAACGTTTGGAGCACCAACTATAGCAACCCGGGCACCATCGGTAAGTATAGATGATTTGTTGTGCGTTTTTATTAGTTTTTCTATATCAAAAATTGTTTTTATAATATTTTTTTCAGCCTTATTAATTGCGGTTTTATTATTATCTGTTTCTGAAATGTCAAGTTCATATTCTAGTTCACCAAGTGACAAAACAAGAAGGTTTTTTATGTTTTCAAGCTTATTAGAAAGATTACCAATTACTCCCTGAAGTGATGATTGAACACCGGCTTTAGACTTGGCATTTATAACAGACAGGGTAGACTCTGCCTGTACAAGGTCTATCTTTTTATTGTAGTATGCTCTACTTGTGAATTCGCCTGGGTTTGCAAGGCGAAGCCCCATGTCTTCTAGGGTGTTAAACAGTCTGTCTACAATAATGGGGTTGCCGTGCGTTGTTATTTCAACGAGGTCTTCACCGGTATAAGAATTGGGAGAACAATAAAAGGTTAGAACAGCCTTGTCAATTAAATCATTGTTAATATTGTATATAGAGCGAGGATAGGATGTCTGGTGGCTAATGTTCTTTATCTTAGGTTTTGTTATTTTTTTTAATATAAAAAAGGCGCTTTCGCCGGTAATTCTTATAACAGAAATAGCCGATCTACCGGGAGGTGATGATAATGCATATACAGTATCTTGCTGTGAGGCCATAGGTTTTTATTCTCGTTTTTGTTAATTGCTTTTAATCATATTAATAAAAACATATCTGTGGGGCGCAAAAAAAAATGAGCTGTTTTTTATTGTGGTTATTCATGATTTTTATAAAAAAATAGTTATATCTGTGCATAACAATGGTTTATAGGCATAATAAAAACAACAAGATAGTGATTTAAAAATTTATGTATCTCTGTGGGGGGCGCATTTTTATATTTTTCTTGTATTTGGCTTTCCTTTTTAATGGTGGGGTTGGTTTTTTCATGTTGTTTGGTGTTTGCAACATTAATCGAGTTTGATTTTTGCGGCGCCACTTTCTGTGTTTCTAATGCATTAACCCAGAGACCGTTATTGTTTTTGGGTGTGTTTTTGTTGGCCCCTATAAACTTTGGGGTCTCTTGTTTTTTTGATGAGGTGTTTAACATTTGAGATTGCTTGTATTAATTTTGAAAAATTATGAGCCCTAAACTAAATAAAAACAACAAAAACCCGCGCTAATCTGGTTCACTCTGAGTCTTTGTCGCGGTTAGTGTTTGTTGAACAATGGTTAAAAGATTGAATAGGGTATAGTAAAGGTTTAGCCCAGATGGGAAACCGTTAAAGATTAAAAAGAAAAACCCCATCATAAAATATTGCATAAACTTTTGTTGTTCTTGTTGTGCTGTTCCACCCGTCATCATCATTTTTTGCTGTGCAAACATAGACAAAGCCATTAATATTGGTAGGGCGCACACATAGTTTCCATAAAGCGGTATTTTAAAAGGTAGGTAAAAAATTATATCTGGAGCAGACAGGTCTTTAATCCACCAAATAAATGGCTCCCCCCTTAGTTCGATTGTTGATCTAAACACAGTGAAGAGAGCAAAGAGTAGTGGCATTTGTAACAACATCGGAAGGCAGGTTCCAAATGGGTTTACACCTTTTTTCTTATATAGTTCCATTTGGGCTTGTTGCAGTTTCTGTTGGTTGTTTTTGTGTTTCTCTTTTAGTTTGTTTAGTTCAGGCGTTAACGCTTGCATTGCTTTTGTTGACTCGTAGCTTTTTTTCGTTAAAGGATAAACAGCAAGCTTTACCAATATTGAAAATATTATTAAAACTATTCCATAGTTTGGAATGTAGTTGTGCATTGATTTGAGCGCCCAAAGGACACCCTTTGAAATAGGTCTTATTATGGCCCAACCAAAATCCATTGTCGATTCTAAATTAACCCCCAAGTTCTTTATTCTTTCATATTCTAATGGGCCTAAATAAAAAGAAAAAAGGCTTTTAGTGCTTGGGTTTAGATATGTGTTTATATCGTATAGTTCGTGGTTGTTGTTTGACCCTGAAACTGAGGCCCCTAAAAACCCCGTTTCGTTTGTTGCTATTGTAGCTGCCACAAAGTACTTAGACCTGGTGGCAACCCAGTCAGTTTTGCCCCTATAATCGTTTTTAAACGAATCCCCTTTTGATGCTTTTACATCTAGTAGCTCTCCGCCTTGATATAGGTATGTTCCAAAAAAGTATTCCTCAGCGGTGCTGTCTTTTTCTGTGGGTGGCAAACCGCCGACCCATGAAAAAGAAAATCGTTCTTCTAAGAGGCTGTTTACCACAGGTGTCATGTCTATCTCAATATCAAAAATAAAACTCTGCGGGTAAATGGTGATCCGCTTAGTTATGTTTTTGTTGCCATAAGGAAAAGAGTAGCTCAACGTTGTTTCCTTATTAACGTATAAACTGTCGTAGGTGTTTTCCAATAGCCAGCCGCCTTCTAGTTCAAGCATTTCTCCATCAAGATTTCTAAAGCCAATTAATAAATTCTTTTTATTGTCTTTCGATGAGAGGTTAACAAAACCACCGTCTGGTCCGAGATGGTCTTTTATTTGAAAAGACACTATTGATCCGCCACATAAAGAGCTTATCTTCGCGATAAACAGGTCGCTTTCAACAGTTGTGATTTTTTCCTCTGTCGGTTTTATCTGTGATGGCTTGAGTTTTGTTTCTCTGCTTTCACTATAATCATATAAATAATCGTCACTTGGTTCATCGTGGTCGCTGTTGGGCTCCTCACTGGTTTCATATGTTGGTTGGGGTGGGGGAGATATTAGTTCCATGTAATATGGGGTTAGTATCAACACAACAGTTATAAGCAAAAGTGCGGTGAGGGTGTTTCTATCCATTATTTATACGAGGAAATATTAATTGTTATTGAACAAACTATAAAAAACAAATGGGAGCTTATTTGTTTACAAGGTTAAGAAAGATGGTTTTTTTGAAAATCAATTAAGATCTAAAAAATTAACACCTATGCTGATAAAACCTTGCGTCCTTTTTTTCTTCTTCTACGAATAATAGCTCTGCCACCAACGGTTTTCATTCTTGAACGAAAGCCATGTTTGTTTTTTCGCTTGCGCCTACTTGGTTGATATGT
>CEVN01060144.1_pt1 | contig 12441 bp, 4 predicted proteins | sample 427041 | NCBI WGS metagenome assembly CEVN01 (sample SAMEA2623463, study PRJEB7988) | marine metagenome | biome: marine biome (ENVO:00000447); feature: surface water layer (ENVO:00002042); material: "saline water (ENVO:00002010), including plankton (ENVO:xxxxxxxx)" | depth 5 m
TGATTGCGGAAGTGGTGCTAAAAAAAGCATGATGCCTAGTTTAGTGAAATATATATCAGATAATGTTAATATTCCAATAATGATTGGTGGTGGTATTAAGTCAAAGGAGACAATTGACAAACTGATAGAGTCAGGTGCTTCTTATGTAATAATTGGTAATTTTTTAGAAAGTAGTAAAAGCGATAAATTATTTAATTAAGGTAATTTTTTGTGTTAGTTGCTTGTTGTTAGAAATTACTTTGACAAAATAAATTCCACTAGAATAATTTTTTGCATTCCAATCATATTTATATTGTCCTTTGTTTAAATCTCCTTTAAATAAATTTTCAACTTTTTTACCATTTAAGTCATAAATTGAAAGCTCAACAAAATTTATTTCATCTGAAATTTCAAAACTTATTGTTGTCATTGGATTAAATGGATTTGGGTAAGCAGGATTTAAAATAAATTCTTCTGGTGTATAATTACTTGTTAAAATTACTGGATTATAAATATCTCCAATATTTGAATCATTAATGAAGTTTATTGATTCATTAATATTGAAAATCATATTTTCACTTTCATTAAAATATTCAATCGTTAGATTATTTGAAGCTTCTTCATTGTTGTAAAACAGCATTGAAAAGAGTAGTTCATTATTAATAGGACATATTTCACCTTTTGTTATACCAATACATGTATTTCCATCAAATAGCGCTATATAATCATTTTCAGATATTTTTAAATCATCAATATCTATTTTAAATGTCGCTGATGCACTGTATTCAAAATCTCTATAGTTGATACTCCAGATATCTTTGATTGAATTAATTTCTGCAATATTTTCTATAAGACTACTATTTCTTGATGTAGTAGGATATGTTAAAATATCAGGTTCAATCATTTGCAACATGTATCCTCCATGAGATTCCATAGTAAACTCAGGATAGAAACCAAAGTTTTCATAAAATATACCATATGCGCTTTGACTTTTTATATAGTATGGAGTATTGTTCTCAATGATATTTGATAGACCGATGTTTACATTTAGTGGGTCAAGAGGAACATAACCAATCCAGTTCCATCCAGAGTTTAAACTAATTGGTGTGTTTTGTGGTTCAGCTAAAATGCCTTGAAATAGAATTTGAGATGGCGCATTCATTTGTAATTTGTAAAATTCTTCAATGTTCATAGTAAATTCAGGGTAAAAACCATATCCTTGATAATAAATACCATAAGCACTTTGACTTTTGATGTAATATGGGCAATTAGTATCATTGCCGCCATAATCACATTGCCATTCTGGTTCAGTAAATTGAGAAAAAACTGAATTTACATTCATATCTTCAAGGTAAACATTAAATGAAAACCAATTCCAACCTGCTCCAAGTTCTTGTTCATAAATTGTTGTTAAATCACCATCACCTTCAAAATCAATTCCCTCTGTATCTAAAGTCACAACAGCTTCATCCCCATTTTGATCTAAAAGCCAAATTCTATAGTTAATTGTTGCAGAGCCTTGATTATTTGGCAAATATAGGTTGTTACTTAAGTTTGTATAATAGTTTGTTAATCCTTGAATGTTTTGCTCAAAACACCACTCATCGTTTGCACCTGTGCCAGGGGTAGAGCAGCAATCATCAAAACAATTTGCAATAGCTTCACCTTCTTCGCATATTCCATTATTATTGCAGTTTCGAGTAATGCTTCCTGAATGATTTGTAACACGACTATATACGTTGAAATTATCAATATCTCTATCGTCAACTGATAAAATTTGATTATCATTAATTTCAATAGATCTTCCAATATCAAAATCTGTTATAATATGAGTAGAATGATCAAACATCATTGCTTCATTCACAAGTTGAGGAACATGGGGAATTAACTCATAATCATTATGACTAGCACCAGCAATAATTTTAACATGACTTTGACCATTAGGATTATAACCTATTGTTCTTGAACCTCCTAATGCACAATAATCTGCGCCTGCCATCATTGATATTGTTTTTATAGACATCTCATTCATATTTATATGAGCAAGTTCTACTAATCCAGTATTTATACTAATTGAATCATCAGAACATGAAGTTGAATGAATTCCATTTTCATCAAAAATTTTAATATATTCTACTCCAAGCTGATGGTCTGCTAAATTTTGTAGAGCTTCTTCAGTAATTGCTATTGTTTGATTATCAACCCAACTCCAATCAATTAATAAAGTATTTTGTTCTTGATCGATAAAATTTAAATTTATATCTCCTTTTGGATCGCCTAGAATAAAATAGTTATCAGAGTATTCAAATTCACTAATATTTCCAAAGAAATCTTTAGCTTGCATTTTTAGAAGACCATAAATTCTTTCTGGTATCTGACCATCAAGTGATAAATCTATAAATTGAAATTGATTGTGAGCATCAATTGCTTCTGCAACTGGTATAAACCAACCACCAAGCTCATGGGATACCCAAATATTAAGTTCTGTCCCCTGGCTATTTTGTTCAACTAAATTCCATTCAAGTTCTGCTTCAGAGTATTCAGGTACTTGAATACCTCCATTAGGAAAAATTATATCTATTTGAGGTGGAATTTGGTCAATAGTAAATAAGTTGGATATTTGAGAGATACTAAAGAGAGTATCTGAAAAAGTTTCTTCTAAGATCCCAATTGTGAAATTTCCATCTGCTAAATTTTCATTATAATTTCCATACTTATCGTAAGCTGAAATTTTAAACTGAGCAGTTTCTGTATTTATGTCTGGCAGTGTAATTAATAAATTTTCAGTGTTTGGTAAATCATTTGCTATAAGTTCAAAAGAGCTTCCAGATATTGGAGATAAATAAATTGAGATATCAGAATTATCCCAACTTGAATCAACAGCACTCCATTCAACGGTTATTTCTTCTAAAGAATTAAAAGTTTCACCACCATTTGGATAAATCCAATTTAATATTGGAGGTATTTGATCTATAATAAAATTTTCTGAATTATTTATTTGAACAAAAGTTGTATCTGAAAAAGAGTTTTCAAGGCTTTGAATTGAGAAAAAACCATCTTGCAAATCTTGATTTATATTCCCATAGCGATCTTTAGCAGTAACTCTAAATTGAGCAGTAGAGGTATTTATTTCTGGAACTATAAAATCAACAAAGTTGTCATGGGATATGTTGTCAAAAATAACTTCGAATTCAGATCCACTTATTAGAGATAATTCAATAATTAAATCAGTTCCATCAAAAGTATTATCACTAGCATACCATTGAAGTTCTATAGTTTCATTAGAATTGAATTGGTTGTTATTATTTGGATAAAGCCATGATATTTCCGGTGCAATTTGATCAATTTCAAAAATTGATATAGATGAGGTTGCTGCAATTGTATCTATAAAGCTTGTATCATTACCAATTTTAAAAAAGCCATTACTAAGTTTAGTAGTTTTATTTCCATATGAATCTTTAATTGATAGTCTAATTGATGCAGTATTTGTATTAGAGTTAATTGGTGGTAGTAAAGCAAAATTATTATTTGCTAGACTATCAATTATCAAAACATAATTAAAAGGAACAATTGTAGTACTTATTTCAATTGATACTGCATCTTCAGGAAAATAAGAGTCATCATAGGAATCCCAATGTACTTGAATTTGTTCTGAATAATCAAACTGATCACCATTATCGGGTGAAAAAATAGATAATTCCGGATCAATTAAATCAATCGTAAAGTTAGATGAGACTCCTTGACTGATAGGGAAGAAGTCAGCAAAATTCAATGAAATAAACAGTATGTATAAAATTTTATACATAAAATTTAATCAGCAATATTAACGGTTCTAACACATCTAAAACCAAAAGCTGTGCCTCCCGCAGTAGGATGTTCATCCGAATGGGCATTGTTTAATGTTGTTGTTCCATTGTAAAATTCTTGAAAGGACCCTCCTTTTAAAAATAAATTTGGGGTTACTGCTGCTGTCGAGGTCCATTCTTGAGCATTTCCAGTTTGATCATAGGTTCCATATGGACTTGGGGAGTCTATTGTTTCATATCCCCAATCATTTTCTTGACCATTGTAAAACCCTACTGGAGTTGAACGAAGTGTATATTCATTTTCTTCAAATGGATCATCTGAGTTACGAAGATTTGCTCTGTTTTTAGGATTGTCATAACCAGTTTCAGGACCATAGGCAGTATCCCAAGCATTCATACCTCTAGCTGCTTTTAACCACTCATCTTTGTTTGGTATTCTTAATCCATAATAGTTTGCAAATGCCCATGCTCCTGTATAAGTAACATATGTTATTGGATGATTTCCATAACCTTCACTTACAACAAATGTTGTTCCGTTCCAATAAATTTTACTTGCATATGCATTTAGAGGAGTATCGTAATACTTAAACAAGTCGTCACATCTTCCATATTGATCTGGATCTGATTCATGTGAAGCAATGTCATCATCAAAGAAGTCTAAAAATGTTTCACCTGGATATTCAAAGCATAACCCCTCACTATTACTCGCTGAGCCCCACGAGCTGTTGTTTAAATATCCATTCTCAAGAGCTTCCAGTACAAATTGCAAGTACTGTGCATTTGTAACTTCATACTTCATTATTTCGTAATTATAGTCAATTGTTTTAATTGTATCTATTCCAAAACCATAACCAGGAATATATTCTTCACCCATATATTCACCAGCTGGTACTGAAACCATTTCAAATGGAAGTGTAATAGCTTCATGTCCTTCAGCTGTTACTCTAACTTTTGCTGATGATGTATAGGTATTTGTTAAGTAATTACTTAAGTTGATTTCAAAACATTTATTTAAACCTGGCAAAACATTATCACCAATAATATTTGCTTGATTTGGAATATTTAAGCCCATCCATGTGTCACCACCATCGATACTTAATTCAGGAACAATCCTAAAGGATATAAATATATCATCTTCAGTTAGATCGTAGCATACATCTACTATCTGAGAACCATCAGTTCTTTGGGAAGCTTGAATATTTTCCACATTAAATGTTTGTGAATACCCGAAAGTTAAAATACTTACCATTAATAGATATTTCATTATTTTCTCCTCATCAAATTATTTGATTAAAGTTATTTTTTGACTTGCGTTAAAATCTTCTGTTTTTAATACTACAAAATAAATACCACTAGAAACATTATTTGCATTCCATGTATAGCTGTGGTAACCACTATTTATAGGCCCATTATATATATTTTTAACTATTCTGCCTCTAACATCATAAATATTTAAATTTAAGTTACTAATATCTTTTGGTATTTGATAGCCTATATTTGTAATTGGGTTAAATGGGTTAGGGTAGGGGGCTTCTAATTTGTATTCTAGCGGAATAGATTTGTCATGAAGTAAAATTGGTTCAAAAACGTTACCATAGTTTTCATCTTGTACAAATTCTAAAGTCTCATTAATATCATATGTAATATCTGAGTCAGCATTATAATATTTAATTTTAAGGTTTTCTGATTCTGATTGATTATTGTAATACAAAACAGAAAATAGCAATTCATTATTTATAGGACATAATTCAGATTTTGAAATACCAACACATATATCATTATCAAAGATTGCAACATAATCATTTTCAGATTGATTAATTTGATCAATATTTATTTTAAGTGTTGCACTTGCGCTATGTTCAAAATTTCTATAATTAAAATCCCATCTTTGATTATTTGAGCTAAAAGTTATATTGTTATTGTAGCTTGAGCTAACAGTAGGAAATGTTAAAATATCCTCTTGGGACATTTGTAACATGTACCCACCATTTATATCCATTGTGAACTCAGGATAAAAACCAAAATCTTCGTAATAAATAGCAAAGCCCGATTGACTTTTTGCATATGAGGGGGAATTATTATTTATTAAATCAGCAAGAGCAGTATTGATTGATAATGGTCCTTGTGATAAATAACCAATCCAGTTCCAACCAGTATTTAAATTAATTTGATTAGTTGATGGGTCTACCAATGCTCCTCCATACCAAAGTTCGGAAGGTGCATTCATTTGCAATTTATAGAAGCTTTCTAATTCCATTGTAAATTCTGGATAAAATCCATAACCTTCATAAAAAATGCCATAAGCATCTTGACTTTTTATATAATAAGGACAATTGGTATCAGAACCACCATAATCACATTGCCATTCTTCATTAAGAAATTGACTGAATACGCTATTAACATTCATATTTTCAATGTTCCTATTCAATGAGAACCAGTTCCATCCTGCGCCTAATTCAATTGAGCTAATATCCGAGGATCCTAAGGATATATTAGCATCTTCACTTACGGCTTCATAAACTTCATTTAATTCATCATCAAGCGCATATACTTTATAGCTAACTGTAGCTGTGGATGTATTTGCAGGCAAATAATTATTGCTTACAAGTGAATGATTAAATTCTTCATCTGATACCATCTCAACAAAACACCAGTCATCATTGCCTTGAATTGAGCAACAATCGTTATAGCAGCTTGCTATGTTTTCATCAATTTCATCAGGGCTATAATCTCCACTTAAATTGTGGTCAAAATAACAAATAGAATATGAAACATCCCATTCAAATCCTGCATTTGCACAATCAGTTTGATTTTGATAATCAGAAATTAATTCTGCGCTATCGCATACTCCATCGTTATCACAGCTTGATTCTCTATTTAGTGAAGTTGAGTGATTGGTTACCTTACTATATACATTGAAATTATCTATATCTCTATCATCAATAGTGAGAAATGGTACAATATCGGTGTTTTGGTTGATTTGATAAGGATTCATGTTGAATTCTTTTATAATAGTATTTCTATTATTAAAAACTAAAGAACCTCTGTGATCAGAAGGTCTTAAGTAATAGGATGTATCATTTGATGTAATTCTAACTCTTATTGTATCACCTTCAACATATCCTGGCATTTTTCCACCACCTGCTCCAACTGAGCAGTGATTCACGCCTATTTTTGTTTGTATTGGATTCATTCTAAGAATATTGTTTACTCCAACTTCTTCGATTATTCCAGAGCCTAGTGACACAGGACCATTGTTAGAACCACAATCATTATCTATAATACCATTTTCATCAATTATATCTATCATGTCGCCAGCATTGAAATTTTGTAAAGCAGAGGGTTTAATTGCAATGCGATGTTTTTTGTTTTCCCATGTCCAGCTTATAAACATTTCTAAGTCATCTTCATTAAATAATTCTGCTCCAATATCTCCATTCCCATTACCCAAAACGAAATAATCATCATTGTATCTGCTATTTCTATTTCCATAATCATCAATAGATGTAAATATAAGTCTTGCCCATATAGTGTTATCTACAATTCCATTTAAAGATAAATCAGTATTGGGAGCATATATACTAGAATGATGAAATGTATCAATTACTGTATACCAACCGCCTAATAAGTACCCCAGTGAAACTTCAACCATTCCATTTTCAAAACTTTCATCATAGCAGTTCCAATCAAGCTGAAGAGCGTTATAATTTTCTATAACTTCACCTCCGTTTGGAAAAAAGTAGTCAGTTTCATTTATTAATTCAAAAGTAGGAATTTTTGTATCTATAATAAATGGAGAAGAGATGGCTTCAATTGCAACACTTTCATCTTCAATTTCTATGTTATCTGTTCCAATAAACATATAGTTATCAGATAAATCATAGTTTGTGTTTCCATAATTATCTGTTGCGCTTACTTTGAATTGGCCTAGGGTGGTGATAATGTTTGGCAATGTAATAAAATTTAATCCATTATTACTTAAACTATCTGCAAGTAAATAGTAGTCTTGACCACCATCGATAAATGATAGTTCTATACTATTATTGTTTAAATCATCATCATAGGCATCCCACCTTACTACCTGTCCTTGCATTGGGTCAAAAGATGTAGATTCATTTGGAAAAATCCAGTTAACAATAGGAGCCTTGGTATCAATAGTAAAAGAATTGCTTTGAGTTTCTATAGTTATATTTTCTTCAGTCATATTGTAGTTATTAAGATTTGGATTACCAAGTGTGAAATATCCATTTGAATAAGCAAATGATATATTTCCATAATAATCTCTAATATCTAACCTTATTGATGCAAATAAGGTATTTAAATTTTCAGGAACATTAAGTTGTATTTGCCCTGTATTTGCAAAATTTGATGCAAGTTCAAAATAGGGATTATCTAAGAAAGCAGATACGTTTAATGTCATGGGTTGAGAAGTAGGGCTATCATCCGTGGCATCCCAGGTAACAATTATTTGCTCGTTCGCTCCAAAAACATCTCCATGGTTAGGTGTTAAAATAGTTATTTCAGGATTTACTGTATCAATTGTAAAGGCGCTTGATAAAATAACTATCTCAACATCTTCAGAAAAGAAAATAGAAAACAATAAAAATAATATATATTTTTTAATATTCATATTACCTGGTAGAAATATTTTATTGCTGTACAGTTCTTGATAATCTTAATGCATATAGATTAAAATAATTATTATCTCCATCATTCACTTTTAATGATTTAGCATGTGATCTATAATTATCCATATCAAACATATTATTATTATTTTCACAAAAACTGCCAATATATTCAGCTGTTGGTGTTGTTCCAACAAGCCATAAATCATCAGCATGTTTAACAATTTCGGGTGCATTCCCAATCATATCATACAAGCCAAAAGGCGATATGCCTTCCGGAAATTGAGAAATACTTGTAATATTTAAAGAATTTTCTGAATTTCCTGGGCTGTAATTGTTTTCATGATAGTAGAAAAATTTATTTGAATAAATATATCTAAATAAACCATGTCTATCCTCATCGCTTGTCATTATTCCATCATTATCATTATCATCATAGTTTGAGTTATCTAAGATTGCCTCTAATTGTTCAAAAGATAAGGATTCGCAGTTTTGATTTTCATCTTTGCAATACTTGCATTCATTGACTTCTTCACCATTACAATAGTCGTATGTGTTTCCATAGTTATCGCCACATTCATTCATGCATTCCATCATTCCGTCCATATCTACGCCTTGTGAACACTCATCGCAGCATGGGCAGTCGCTATTAGCACAAGGATCACCTTGACATAACATTGAATTCATATTCATACATTCACTGCAAGAGTCCATACAATAATTATATTCTGAAATCCAGTTACATTGAGAATTGGAAGAGCATGATGATTCATCATATTGGCTACAATCTACAGGTTGTCCAGTATTATTATCATTACATGATAATTGACATTCTAGAAACAAATCATCTGCAGTTTGCTCACATTCTTCAAATTCTTCATCAGTCATACACGTATATATTGAACTGCAATAATCATTAGCTATTTGTTCGCAATCACCTTCAAGCCATGGCCAGCATCTATCATTATCATATCTTGCTGCTTTTGTCCATTCTGCTCCAGATGGAATTCTTAATCCATAATAATCAATTAAAAGAGAAACAATTACGCCATCTACGCAGTTTTCATAATTAAATATTGCGGGGTAAGTACCTAAGCCTGATTCAATAACAAATGAAGAACCTTGAAAAGAAATAGCTTGATTAGAAAATTCATTTATATTTATAGATCCAGCTGAATCAGAATTGTTATCTTCAGGAATGTTTCCTAGATAATCATTATTGCAACTGTAGTCACAGTTTTCATTGTCTTCAATTTCGACACAGTTTGAACTAATACCACTATTTTGGAAAAAATTAACAATTTCTAAGGGATAATTTGGCGCATCAGGATTTCCGCATGCTTCAAGAACAATTTTTGAGCCATTTGTTACCATGAACTCAGATACTCCATCGCCATCAATATCAATATAGTAAAATTCTGAAGTACCACCTTCTTGGTAGCCAATATTTGACCAATTGCAATTTTGAGAACCTTCATCACTATAAGTATATGAACTATTTGGATAAATACAAGAACAGTCATAATACATTGATTCTGGTGTGAAGTTAAAAGCATAGGGGTCAGTGCATCCAACTTGGTAATCATATACACAGGGTGCATCTGATAAATAATTTAATGAGCTAGGATCATCGCACTCAAAGTATTCATTTTGATTACTATCATTATATGGTTTATAATATTCTGAAAATTCTCCACAGTTATAAATCGGCTCTCCATCCGTCAGTTCAAAATCATAGGTTTCTAAGAAAGTTACTAGCTCTGCATTTGTTAATTCATTTTGCATTATTTCATAAGTGTATGCAATAGATTCACCTTGATATGAAGAAACTCCTTCAACAGATGATATTGCAATCATTATAAATGGTAGCTCGCTTGTTACCATTGAAGCAGATGCTTTAAGTTTGATAATAACATTTTGACTATATGTTTCATCTGGAGCCTGAATATAGAAAACTCTATCTTGTCCAGGTAATACATTATCTCCAATATCACCAGACAACAGATTGTCTTCAACTAAAATAAAATCACTTTCATCAATACTTATCTCAACTTCTACAGTAAATGATGGAAAGGTAGAATCAATTAAGTCATATTTCACTTCGATAAGTCTTGAGCCATCTCTTAATTGCTCTACAGTTAAATTTTCAATTGATTGATTAAATAATAGGGATATGGTTAAAAATAAAAAAATAATTCTTTTTTTCATTATTCCTCCGCAATGAATAATTAGTAAATTTATATCAAAAGATAATTCTAAAAATATTTATATGCAAGAATTGAAGGGGAGTGAAGTGATTTTAATCACTTTAGTTTATCTATGTAATATTTGCAATTAAAATCATTATATTTTTTATATTCTTTTTGAAGTAATTTTTTTGAAATTATCATTTCATTATCGTCTTTTAAAATTCCTCCTATATTATAATGAATGTATCCTGCTTGAAAGTCTGATAATTTTTGATTCTTAAGTATTTCTCTTAACTTTTTATCATCTTTGTATTCTAAAAGGTAATTTATTCCCATTTCTATTTCGTAATCAGTATTGTAATCATTTATAGAATTAGATACTTTTTCTAAAAGTTCTTTTTGATGATTATTATTAGATAATCTTGATGCCTTGATAAAAAGGGGAAGATAGCTGTTTATAGATGGTCTATCATTAATTTCTAGAAAGTATTTTATTGATTTAGACAAAGTATCAATAGCATCATTAGTTTTGTCATTGATAATCATGAGTTTAGAAAATTCACATGAACATATATTAAAAGCTCTATGATTTTCAATTTGTTTAAAAATTTTTAAAGCTTCATTAAAATTATTTTCAGCCTGTTCTAGTTTTCCCATAAAAAGAAGAGATTCTGCTAAATTATTTAAAGAAGTTGCATGGCCATTGAGGTCGTTTATTTTAATTTTCAAATCTATACTTTTTTTAAACATTTCTTCTGATTTTTCAAATTCTTTCATTTTTTTATAAACCAAACCTATTCCATCTAATGCATTGGATTTGGAAAAATCATCTTTCATTTTTTCACTTATTTCTTGTTGCATGTAATAATTTTCTAATGACGATTCATATTCTCCTAAGTTTTTATAAATAATTCCTCTATTGCCATAAGTTAGAGATTGATTTCTTAAATCATTTATATTTTTAGAAATAGAAAGAACTTCATCTAATATTTTAAGAGACTTATTGAATTCTCCACAAATATTATGTATTAACGATATATTTCCTAGAGCTATTAGAATTTGTTGTTTTGAGTCATTCTTTGAGCATATTTTATATTTTTTCTTAAAAAAGGTCATTGCAGTTTTCATGTCGCCATTCTGAAAATAATATTGTCCAAGATGTCCAAATGCTATAGATATATTTGTTTCTGATTTAATTTGCTCAAATATATCAAGCTCCTTTTCAAAGCCTTTAAGAGCTGCTTGAGTTTGACCAGAATCAAGAGCAGAACTTGCAAGTTCGCCTATGGAAAGTGCTTCCATTATTTTATCATTATTCTTTTTAGATAATTCTAGTGATATCTTGAAATGTTCAACTGCTTTTTTTATATTACGTTTGAATGAGTGTAGTTGACCTATTGCAAATAAAGTGTTTTGGTATGTTTTAGTAGATATTTTATTATTATTTGATTTTATTTCATTTAAAACTTGTAATGATTCATCCCATTTGCCTGTTGATAGTAATATTTTGCCAATAAATAATTTACTTTCATAAAAGTTGTTCAACTGTTCTTGATCATTTTCTTTATATACATTATTGTTTATATTAGTATCGATAATGTTTATAACTCGTTCAAAGCATTGTTTTGATTGACTATAGTTGTGTATAAAAAAACTTTTTTTACCTGCGAGCAATAAGTATTTAATAGCTTTTTCATCATTGCCGGACATATCGTAATGGACAGCTAAATCGAAATAAAAAATTTCTAATTTATCACTGAAGTTATCTTCAATGACTTCAGCAACTGATTTATGAAGAATTTTTTTGTTTGATTTAAGAATAGTGCTGTATGCAACATCTCT
>CEVN01086492.1_pt1 | contig 12438 bp, 11 predicted proteins | sample 427041 | NCBI WGS metagenome assembly CEVN01 (sample SAMEA2623463, study PRJEB7988) | marine metagenome | biome: marine biome (ENVO:00000447); feature: surface water layer (ENVO:00002042); material: "saline water (ENVO:00002010), including plankton (ENVO:xxxxxxxx)" | depth 5 m
ACTGATTTTGTCTTAGTGACCAACGACACCGGCGTCGAGTGGGACCCGCAACAAACGGCTGAGGCGATCGTTCAGACTGTCACGGAGATCGAGGCAGAGGAAGGCCAATTCGATTTGATCCTATTTGGTAACGAGTCAGCGGACTCAGGGGGTCACCAAGTAGGAATCAGAGTTGCGGTCGCGTTGAGCAGGCCAGCAGTGAATGGCATTAAGGGCATCGAAGTCGAGGCAACAAATGTGACCGCTCGGCGCGAGGTCGAAGCTGGCTACGAGGTTTACTGCCTGCAAACTCCGGCCGTGCTTGGCGTCAAAGAGGGGATCAATCTGCCAAGGTACCCGACCATGAAGGGACGTCTCGCTTCCAAAAAGGCCGAAATATCGAAACGCGAGTCGACAGCGCCTGCAGGGCCTCAGCAGCGGATCCGTCTACACCAACCCGAAGAGACCGTAATTGAGACAGAAATTCTCGGAAACAGTAGCGACGCTGCGCCCAAGATTGTCGACCTGCTCGACGACCTCGGAGTTCTCTAGTGCCCGGCGTCTATGTCGTACTCGAACATGACCAAGGGCAATTTGCTCCGTCCTCCGGAGAAGCCCTAACCGCGGCTCGCCGGCTCGGAGCGCAACTCAACGAACCAGTCATCGCCACCTTGATTGGGCCCCCACTCCCTGCGTTCGTAGAGTTATGCGAGCTATATGGCATTCCACTTGGTCTCAACCTTCTAGATCCTCAAATCACTGACTACGGACCCGAGTTATGGGGCCAGGCTGTTGCTGAGCTAGCTGTCCTCAGAGAAGCCCGTGTCGTAATGACAACGGGAACCGACCGCGGAAACGAAGTTCTCGCCCAAGCAAGCGCACGGGCTCAGGTTCCATTTGTCGCGAACTGCACTCTCGCAGAATTTAACGGATCTTGGAACTTGACCCGAATGCAATGGGGTGGCTCGCTCTTGGAGGATGTCACCCTGACTGCTCCTTCTCTCTTTATCTCCTACGCTCATCACGCCATCGAAGCCGAACCAGTTAGCGCAGATACATCTACTCAACTTGAATCCATCGAATTTAACCTCGACCCAATGTTGTGTCGGTCACTGGTCCAAGATCGAGTAACTCTAACCGAGGGCACCACGCTCTCTACCGCCGCTGTAGTGATCTCGGGCGGCCGGGGAGTGGGATCTGCAGAAGGTTTCGAACCATTAGAACAACTGGCGAGCCTCTTGTCAGGCAAGGTCGGCTGCTCACGCGCTGTTACAAATAACGGGTGGAGAAGTCACGCCGACCAAGTAGGTCAGACTGGAACCCGCATCGCTCCTGAAATTTACATCGCCTGTGGAATCTCAGGGGCAATCCAACACTGGGTTGGAGCGATGGCATCAAAGAACATCCTCGCAATAAATACCGATCCGGAGGCCAACATGGTGACAAAGGCCGGCTATGCCGTAATTGCGGATCTACACGAAGTTGTACCCGCAGTGATCGCTGAAATAGAACGCCGCCGGGGTAGCAACCCTTCCAGTTAGAGCAGCTGCCTGTTCAGCTCGTTGCATATCTGAATCAATCGGAGCCCTAAATCGTGGCTACGGTCCGGATCAGGAAAGCGATAAGCAGGGCCATGAATATGAAGAACGGCAACGACATGTTCGTGTTGTCCGTACACCGGTGCTGCGACTGAATTTATTCCCTCTGCGAACTCTTCGAAACCCCAGGCGTACCCCGCGCTTCGAATCTGGTTAACCCGCGTGCGTACGTCTTGGGGGTGAGTCACACTGTTCGAAGTCGCAGCAAGAAGTTCGCCTTGCAAATAAGAGTCCAACTCGTCTACTGGCAAGTGTGCGAGCACCACCAAACCGGAGGGCACTAAGTGCAGAGGTACATACTCGCCTGTCCAGTCTCGAACTTGGACCTCCGTGTCGGGCCCCACATGGTCGAGGTAGTGGACATTCTTGCCGTCAGGGACTGAAAGACCAACTGTTTCATCTATTTCGAGGGCAAGGGCTGTTAGGAAAGGGCGCGCCAGGGACACAAGGTTTCGTCCAGAGGAGAGACCGCCTGAAAGATCCAGTAATCCGTCACCGATCGAATATTGACCACCGACTTCTATCTGTTCGACCGCACCCTCTTCCTCCAACGCTGCTAATAACCGCGCCACTGTGCTCTTCGGTAAACCCACCGATTCGGAGAGCTGGGTTACACCCATGGGTGACCGTGACAGTGCACGCAAGACAGAGAAGGCCCGTTGAATCGATTGAACGGCCGCCATATTGCCTCCTACTTGAGTGTGCCACATTGTGGAACGAAGCGCGTAATTGTTAAGACGAAGCCGGCGAGGGCGGATCGTTACCTCACATTGGGAACATCCAGATACCCACCATTTACATTTGCGCTTCTAGACTGGAGGAGACGCACTGCTCCAGGAGTTCCCATGAAGAGATCTGCTGTTCATACCGAACCCCTTGCCAGGCTCGATACCCCCCTCGTGCGAAGAAATGGCACGCTGCAACCCGCGAGTTGGGATGACGCATTAGACACCGTGGCGCAAGGCTTCACTTCGATAGTGGCCGACAAGGGACCCGAGGCAGTGGGACTCTTCAGTTGCTCTAAAAGCACCAACGAAATGAACTACGCGGCGCAGAAATTTATGCGAACCGCAATTGGTTCAAACAACATCGACTCCTGCAATCGAACTTGACACGCTCCCAGCGTCGTCGGTCTGGCGACAGTGTTCGGAGCCGGTGGGGGTACTTCCTCGTATCGAGAGGTCGAGGAGGCCGAGTTCGTGCTGCTCTGGGGCTCAAATGCTCGGGCCGCCCACCCAATCTATTTCCACCATGTACTGAAGGGGATTAATAACGGTGGTTCAATGTACGCCGTCGATCCACGGCGCACTGATTCTGCAAAATTTGCTGAGACTTGGCTAGGAATCAACGTTGGCTCCGACATCGCCTTAGCAAACGCCCTGGCGCGCGAAATCATTAGATCGGGCCTTCATAACACTGAATTCATAGAGCACTCGACTACTGGATTCGACAAATTTGCGGACCACGTTGAGCCATACACCTTAGATTTCGCCGCTAGCGCAACAGGTGTGGACGCCGGTGCCATCGAAGACCTAGCACACCGTTACGCCACGGCGGCCTCAGCCCAGATTCTTTGGACCCTCGGCATCACCGAGCACCACAACGGCGTTGAGAACGTGCTCTCCCTATGTAATCTCGCTTTATTAACCGGCCACGTTGGCCGTTGGGGCTCGGGCCTTGTGCCGCTCAGAGGACAAAATAATGTTCAAGGCGGCGGGGACATGGGAGCGTTGCCCAACAAACTTCCGGGCTTTCAGGATGTGGACGATGCGGTAGCTCTTCGAAAGTTCGAGGCGATATACGGGGTCGCGCTAAATCCAGAACCTGGTTTACACCTAACCTTGATGTTCGAGGCGATGGCCCGAAAAGCCTTGACGGGTCTGTACATCATCGGAGAGAACCCCGCTGACTCTGAGGCGGATGTACAGCACACCAGGGATCTACTACGAGGGCTCGACCTTCTCGTAGTGCAGGATATTTTCATGACTCGCACCGCAGAGCTCGCAGATGTAGTTCTCCCTGCCTCCGTGGGATGGGCCGAGTCTGACGGCACCGTAACTTCTAGCGAACGCCGAGTTCAGCGCGTGAGGCCGGCACTTACGCCACCAGAGGGTGCGCGCCACGACCACGAAATTATTGGACAGTTAGCGAAGCGTTTCGGTGTCTCCTGGCCATCGTCTACCCCTGAAGAACTTTGGGATGAACTTAGGTCACTCTCGCCTATGCACAAGGGAATGACGTACGCACGACTTGAACAAGGAGAAGGCCTGCAGTGGCCCTGCCCGGATCTGGACCACCCCGGAACCCAATATCTCCACGCTTGGCTCTGGGAAGAGGACCTTGGAGGCCGTAGTCCGGCACCGTTCTCTTTAACAAACCATGAAGGCCCCAAGGAACAGCTCACACCTGACTTTCCCCTGCGTCTAACGACGGGCCGAGTCCTGGACTCCTACAACACAGGAGTTCAAACACGTGGCTACAGCTCTCCTATCCGTTCTGGGGTTGACCTCGAGATTAGCCACCAAGACGCACAAAGACTCGACCTCACACAGGGGGAGCGGGTAAGAGTTTCGTCTCCCAGAGGTAGTGTCGAGATGACCATCTCAATTGAGAACGACCAAGCCGAAGGGCTCGCTTTCACCACGTTTCACTTCCCGGAGCTCGTCGACCTGAATATCCTGACAAACGACCAGTGGGATCCCTTGAGTGGCACCGCAGAATTCAAAGCGGCGGCGATTCGGATAGATAAATTGGCAGGGGACAGTAGTGGCTGATCTGAAGTTCAGTGATGCCGAACCAGACGACCAGGAACGCGCAGTTGTAGACGCACTGGTTCAACAGCCGCCAGTCATAAGACAGAGTGAACGGGTGGTGCTGGGAGGGATCCGACGCGCCGATCAGGCCCGACATCTCTTACTACCCGGGCTCCATGGCCTCAACAACGCGCGTGGTTGGATTTCCCCAGGCGGCCTTAATTACCTAGCAGAGAGTCTGCAGGTACCACCTGCCGAAGCCTTCGGCGTCGCCTCGTTCTACGACTTGTTTGAGTTAGAAGAACCTGCTCTACCAGGACCGCGCCACCACGTCTGTATTGACGCCAGTTGCGCGTTATCTGACGCAGCTGAGTACGCCCAAAGATTGAGATCTGAGGGCCAATACGTACATGAGGGCCCCTGTCTTGGCCAATGTGAGAATGCACCGGCTTTATTCGTTCAAGCAAGGAACTCCGAGCCCCTCGACATGACCGCCACCAAAAAGGACGAGGCAAAATTCAACACGCAACTGACCAATAGGCTGCTTCGCCGGTTCGGCGCAGTTGATCCCGGAAGTCTTGGGTCTTACCGCAGCCGCGGGGGCTACCAGGCGCTCGAAACCGCACTCGCTATAGGAGGAGAAAAAACCCTTCGCCTGATAACAGATGCCGGGCTCACCGGTCGGGGCGGAGCTGCGTTTCCAACGGGACGTAAATGGCAGGCAGTCGCCGATCAAGACCACATTCAAAAATACGTGGTAGCCAACGCCGACGAGAGTGAACCGGGAACATTTAAAGACCGAATGATTATCGAAAATGACCCCTTCGCTCTAATCGAAGCCATGACCATCGCTGGGGTCACCACCGGCTGCACCAAAGGGTGGATCTATATCCGAGGCGAGTACGTAACTGCGACGAAGCGACTTCAATCCGCCATCAAACAGGCCTACGAAAACGGGTTCTTGGGCGCCAACGCTCTTAATGGAGCCTTTACGTTCGACATAGAGCTACGCCAGGGTGCAGGCGCCTACATATGCGGAGAAGAGACAGCGCTATTTAACTCAATCGAGGGCTTCCGTGGTGAACCGCGGAGTAAGCCGCCCTTTCCTACCGATCAGGGACTCTTTGGTTGCCCAACCATCGTCAATAATCCGGAAACACTCATCAATGTTTTGGAAATCGTGAACTACGGCGTGGACAGCTTTCGCTCTGTTGGTACGGCAGATTCGCCGGGAACGAAACTGTTTTGCCTCTCGGGAGACGTGGCCCAACCAGGGCTCTACGAGGCGGCCTTCGGCATACCACTCAATGAGTTACTCAACACAGCAGGTGTCCGAGTCGGAGACGTCCAGGCGGTTCTACTTGGGGGAGCAGCTGGTAGCTTTCTCGGGCCACAAGCCCTTGATCTCCCCTTGTCTTTCGAAGACACTGCGGAACGCGGCGCAACTCTCGGCTCTGGTGCAGTCACCGTATTTTCTAGAGACGTTGACCTCTGGCCCGTCCTGGTGCGGCTGGCGAAGTTCTTCCGCGACGAGTCGTGCGGGCAATGCGTGCCATGCAGAATCGGGACCACACGTCAACATGAAGTGCTACTGCAAATACAGGGCACTGCGCCACAGGAATCAACGAGGGACTTGTTATCTGATCTATCCCTTGTCATGGGCGACTCCTCCATCTGCGGACTCGGGCACACAGCAGCATCAGCCGTTCAATCTGCCTTGGCTTTAGGATTAGTGGGGGCCGAAACGTGAACGACAAGTGGGTCTCATTACACATTAATGATCAATTGGTAACAGTTCCCGAAGGCACCACAATTCTCGAGGCAGCCCGGACGGTCAACATTGACATACCCACGCTTTGTTGGGCCGAGAACCTGACTCCAGTAAACGTATGCCGGCTCTGTGTTGTTGAGGCCGAAGGAGTCAGAACGCTTATCCCAGCTTGTTCTCGACTGTGTGAAGAAGGGGCAGCGGTGCACACAGATAGTGATCGCGTTCGCGATAACCGCCGCATGGTTCTTGAACTTCTCGATAGTGCCAATGACTTGAGCCAAAGCGAAGCGCTGCAGAGCCTTATTTCGGACTACGGGGCAGATAAGGACCGTTATACGGATCCGGCCACAGTCGCCACTCCTCCAAAGGTTGAGGACGACTTATTCGTTCGCGCATACGATCGATGTGTACTTTGCTACAAATGCGTTGAGGCATGTGGCGAGGACGCGCAGTTCACGTTCGCTATAGCCATAGCGGAACGGGGCTTTGACGCGAGGGTCTCAACCGAGCACGACGTTCCTCTGCCCGAATCCGCGTGCGTGTACTGCGGCAACTGCATCGGAGTCTGCCCCACAAATGCGCTGCAGTTTAAGTCTGAGTTCGACATGCGCGAAGCCGCCAACTGGCGGCCAGAAGAGCAGTCCGTAACCGAAACGATCTGTTCATTTTGTGGTGTCGGCTGCACTCTCGAGTTGCACACTCAAGACAATAAGATCGTCAAGGTGACCTCACCGGCCGATCACTCCGTTACGTCCGGCCACTTATGCGTCAAAGGACGTTTTGGTTGGCAGTACGTTCAAGCCCCGGTTTATCGAGGACCGTCCTCCGATGCAGGCGAGCTTGCTAAATAATTTTGCTGCTGGCGCCCAAGTCGGCAGACTTGCTGCCAAATCCGATGTGAAGGTTTTGAAATTTCTATGACAACGACCAGGCCCCTAATCACTGCTTGGTCCTTGTTTTTGGGAATCGCCTTGCTTCAGGCAGGCGTGGGACTTCAACGCCCTTTATTAGGCCTGCGCGCTGAGGTCGAAGGATTCGCCCCGATTACGACGTCCTTGGTGATGACCGCGTACTACGCGGGCTTCGTTCTGGGCACACGCTACGTCGGCAAAATATTGGATGCGGTCGGTCACATCAGAACCTTTGCGGGTTTGGCATCCTTGGCATCAACGATCGTATTGGTGCAAGGTCTGTGGGTAACTCCCTGGAGTTGGGGGCTCTGCCGTCTAACGTTTGGAGTTTGTGTTGCTGCTCTTTACGTTGTCGCCGAATCCTGGTTGAACGATTTCGCGGACAACTCAAATCGCGGAGGCCTGCTGAGTTCCTACATGGTGGTTGCAGTAGCTGCCACCATGCTGGGTCAATACTCCATAGGGTTAGCGGCGGTTACGGAGTTCACACTCTTCGCAGTTGCATCAATTATGGTTTCGATGTCTCTTGTACCGGTAGCTCTCTCGAAGAGAGCAGCCGCTCCAGTCGGGATACCCGAACCGATCACTTTTCAACGACTTCATTCCATCGTCCCCACCGGGATCGTGATCTGTGGTCTATCGGGTATGACTCTCGGTACGTTGATTGGGCTAGGCCCCGTATACGGCTCGTCCCAGGGGTGGTCCGCAGTGCAAATAGCCAACTTTGTCGGCGCCCCGCTAGCCGGTTCAGTGGTCCTCCAAATTCCGTTGGGTCGACTCTCAGATCGCGTACCTCGGCGCGGAGTGATGGTCATTTGTGCTTTAGGGGCAACCATCAGCTGTCTTATTGCTAGCCAAGTTGACGGGCGCAGCATCTTGTCGTTGGTCCTTTTATTTCTCCTCGGTGGCCTGGCGCTCCCGCTGTATTCGATGTCGGTCGCCTATACAAACGATTGGCTTGAGCAGCAAGAACGGACAGCAGCAGCCGCTCTGTTGATCCGGATGCACGGAGTCGGATCCTTTTTAGGGCCATTGATTGCAGGCCTATTGTTAGGAATTGACCTCAAAGCCTATTTCTATTTCCCAGTGCTGATCTTCGCCACTATGACTCTCTACTTGATGTACCGCATCTCCTTCCACGCCGCTCCTAACCTTGAAAGCCAAACAAGGTTCATGCCTTTCCCATTGCGAGCATCGAGGATGGTTTCGGAAATGTTCGGGCGCGAAAAGCGTTAACCCTCCGGAACGTCAGCACGAAAATAGGGTGGTACTTCGGGCGGCAGGGGCGTATTGCCTAAAATCAGGTCTGCAGCCTTCTCAGCGATCATCATCGTGGGTGCATATATGTTCCCATTTGTGATCGTCGGCATAACGGAAGCATCGACAACCTTCAAACCCTCAACGCCATGAACGTTCATCGTTAGCGGATCGACTACAGATAAAGGGTCAAGGCCCATCTTCGCTGTTCCACACGGATGCAAGGCAGTCTCACAGTCTCTCCGCACCCACTCGAGGATCTCTTCGTCAGACCTCACCTCGGGCCCGGGAGATAGCTCCCCACCGCTAATCCTCGCAAATGCGGGTTGCCCAAGGATCCTTCGAGCGACTTTTACGGCGTCAACCCAATCCTGCCTGTCTGCCTCGTTGTCCAAGTAATTAAAACGAATCTCTGGCTTAGTCAGTGGATCTGGCGACTGCAGCCGCACCGAGCCTCGGGAACGGGCGTTCATAGGACCAACATGAAGCTGAAAGCCATGAGGCGCTTCTGCAACTGTGCCGTCGTATCGAACCGCTAACGGAAGGAAGTGAATCATGACATTTGGGTAAGTAACGTGCCTAGATGAACGAACGAAGCCACCTGCTTCGAAATGATTTGTCGCGGCGGGACCACGTCGCAGCAACCATTGCAGCCCGATCCAAGGGCGTCGCCACCTTGCGAGGTGGGGCTGCTGAGTGATTGGTTTGCTGGCTGCGTGTTGAACGTACACCTCGAGATGGTCCTGAAGATTCTCACCGACGCCTGGCAACTCGTGATGAACCGTGACCCCCGCCGACTCCAGGAAGCGCTTCGGGCCTATTCCACTCAATTGCAGTAGATGCGGTGTGTTAATCGCGCCCGCACAACACACCACCGTTTCGCCGAAGTATTTAGTTGCTTTACTGCGACCTGCTAAGACTGACCCCAATCGCGCCTCGACACCAACAACTTTTCCGTCCTGGATTACTAAACGTTCTACGTGACTCCGGGTGCGGACCGTCAAATTCTGCCGTTTGAGGACAGGATGAAGATACGCACGAGCAGCACTCAAGCGACGGCCCCGGTAGACGTTTCGATCAAACGCGGCGAATCCCTCTTGACGGAACCCGTTTACATCAGTTGTTAGGTCATGCCCCGCCTCTTCGCAAGCACGGAAGAACGATTCGAATAGCTCGCCATTCGCAGGCCCTCGCTCCAGCTTTAACGGGCCATCGTCGCCGCGCCATTGATCACCACCGGCCATGCAGCTTTCGAGTTTCTTAAAATAGGGCAACGTGTGGGCATAGCTCCATGTGTCCATTCCGGGACTGGTCGCCCAGGCCTCCATATCAAGCGGGTTTCCTCGTTGGAAGATCATTCCATTTATGCTCGAACTACCACCCAGAACCTTCCCACGCGCATGGAAGACTCTCCTCTGACCTAAATGAGGCTCCGGCTCTGTTTCGTACATCCAGTCGTAAAAACGAGACCCGATTGGAAACGAGAAACCAGCCGGCATGTGAATGAACAAATCCCAGAAATAATCGGGCCGGCCCGCTTCCAGGAGAAGGACTTTGGTGGTTGGGTCCTCGCTCAACCGGTTTGCAAGTGCACAGCCAGCCGACCCGCCACCCAAAATTATGAAATCGTACATCTCAACTACTTTCGCGGCTTGCCGGCCAAGCACAGTCTGCATTCATGCGCCGTTGGTCACGCTGCAGCGTATCCTCGCAGAAGTGGATAACAGGGACGCACACATATGATTGGAGCCGGTCTTGGGCTGTTCGCGGCAGCCTTGATAGGCCTATCCGATCTGTTCGGGCGACGAATTACACCTCGCTCCTCTCCGGTCACGACAGCTTTAACGCTTCAGCTCTTTGCCGCGCTGTCGGTACTCGGAGCGCTATTCATTTGGTCCGGTGATCTACGTTCGTCAGCTGTCGTACTGGGCGCCGTGTCCGGTGTCGGCTTTGCAACAGGGCTCTGTTGCTACTACTTGGGTCTCAGTCGAGCTTCATCGGCCGTGGTCGCTCCGGTTGCCGCCGTGCTTTCCGTGCTCATCCCATTCTTTTGGGCGCTTACACGGCGGCTCGATGTTTCCTTACTTTCGAGCATTGGGGTCTTAATCGCTCTAATGGGCCTCCTATTCGCCGCACAGGAAGCTCTCCATGAAAGCGGTATTGCAACAGCGCTTAAATGGGGGCTTTTATCAGGCATTGGTTACGGGGTCGGTCAAGCGGTGCTGCTAGACGTCGAATCTGCGGCTGGTCCCATCGCTATCGCTGGCCAACGAGCTGCTGCTTACCTAGTAATGGTTCCGGTCGCCTTAGCCGCAAGGGCGCACACGTTTCCTCCACGCGGGACCCGAGCTGCAGGGGTCTTAGCTGGCGTATGTGCCGGGGCAGCAAGTGTGGCCTTATTCCAAGGCCTACGATTCGACCCTTTAGCAACCGTCACCGCAGTCGCGATCTTTCCCATTTTTACCGTTGCCGTTGGCAACGTCGTCTACCGGGACGAGGTTACGAAGTGGCAAGCAATCGGGATTCTCTTTGCTGTAATAGGAACCATCGCTGTAGTGGCTGGATAGCTAACCGATCTCGTCGGGCTCTTCGTCTTTTCGTCTCGCCACGTACTCCCGCATCGCCTGGTCTGCGTCCTCGTCAAGGTCAGGTTCGTTATAGTCGCTGAGCATTTGCTTCCAAGTCGCGTTGGCGCGTTGGGCCGACGTCAATTCGCCCTCGTCCATCCATTGCTCATAACTATTACTGTCCGCTGTCGTCGACCTGTAAAACGCAGATTCGAAATTTTCCAAGGTGTGAGCGTTGCCAAGAAAGTGATCGCCGTGCGTATTGGTGCGAAACGCGTCAAGAGCTTGACCGTTCTCGCTCATATCAACACCGTCTGCGTAGACCTCCATCATTCCCAACTGATCAGCGTCAAGAATCAGCTTTTCATAGCTGAGAGCGAGTCCTCCTTCGATCCAGCCTGCAGCGTGAAGGACAAAATGGACGCCAGCTTGCATAGTTGGAAGAAGTGTGGCCAACGATTCGTAAGCCGCCTGAGCATCGGGAGATTTTGATGATGTGAGCATTCCACCTGAGCGAAACGGGACCCCGACACGACGAGCCAGGGCAGCCATCACGTATATCGCCAGCCCGCCTTCGGGCGTACCAAAAGTTGGCGCGCCGGTTGCCATCGACATCGAGGAAGCGAAAGTTCCGAAGATTACGGGAGCGCCGGGACGAACCAGTTGACAAAATGCCATACCCGACAGTGCTTCAGCGAGCGCCTGCGCAGCGAGGCCAGCAACGGTAACCGGAGACATGGCGCCAGCCAATATGAACGGAGAAATGATGCAGGCCTGATTGTGCTCTGCATACACCTTGGCCGCGCCCAACATGGTCGCGTCCCACCGGAGGGGCGAGGATGCATTAATCAAGTTAGTGAGGACGGTCCGGTCCTCTAAGTCCCCACCGAAGGCGAGCCGACATAACTCAATTGAGTCGACGGCCCGCTCCGGCGCGGTGACCGACCCCATGAGCGGCTTATCACTGTATTTGAGGTGCGAGTAGACCATGTCAAGATGCCGCTTGTTAACTGCTATATCGACTGGTTCGACGACCGTACCGCCGCTGTGGTGTAGATAGGGAAGTTGGTAGGTCAGTTTGACAACGTTTTCGAAGTCTTCGAGAGTGGCGTAACGACGGCCATTATCAAGGTCGGTAATGAAGGGTGAACCATAATTGGGGGCGAACACCGTGCTTTTGCCCCCAATGTGGACCGAGCGGCTGGGATTTCGGGCAGTCTGTGTAAATTCGGCTGGGGCAGAATTCTGGACCAAGGAGCGACATAGACCTGGCGGAAACTTGACTAACTCCCCTTGGACCTCAGCTCCGGCAGCCCTCCAGAGATCCAAAGCCTCTGGGAAATCTTGAAATGCAATACCAATCTCACTCAGAATGATTTCCGCATTTGCCTCTATTTGCTTGAGGCCTTCTTCATCGAGCACCTCGACTGGTTCAAGTTTCCGTTCCAGAAAAGGTTTTCCAACCTGAACGCGGTCCTCGCGCATCGCTCGACGAGCACTTCTTCCACCTGATCTGCGGCTAGCCACTGGACTAATCCTTTCGCCGGCCGCGACGTCTAGAACTTCGGCGGCCTGATGTAGACGCTAGGGGAGAGATCGGCA
>CEVN01008808.1_pt1 | contig 12421 bp, 12 predicted proteins | sample 427041 | NCBI WGS metagenome assembly CEVN01 (sample SAMEA2623463, study PRJEB7988) | marine metagenome | biome: marine biome (ENVO:00000447); feature: surface water layer (ENVO:00002042); material: "saline water (ENVO:00002010), including plankton (ENVO:xxxxxxxx)" | depth 5 m
AAAAAGTACGAATCTTAGATTTTTGTATAAAAAATATTAAAAAATTTTAATTTATGGGCTTATTTTAAAAAGTAACTTAATTTTTTTTTTTTCATCAAATTATCATTGATTATCAACGTTAATAGAACCAATGATTTTTGGATAGTTTGTGAAAAAATAAAAAATACTATAAAAAAATATTTATATCCATGTCTTCATTAAATAATAAAAAATATCAAGCAGATTCAATTAAAGTACTTAAAGGTCTTGAAGCCGTAAGAAAAAGACCAGGTATGTATATTGGTGATACGGATGATGGAACTGGACTTCATCATATGGTTTATGAAGTCGTAGATAATTCTATAGACGAGGCACTTGCAGGACACTGCAAAAATATAGATGTAAGTATAAATCCTGATGGATCCATAACTGTTAAAGATGATGGAAGAGGTATACCAGTAGACATTCATAAAGGAGAAAAAAAATCTGCTGCCGAAGTCATTATGACTCAATTACATGCAGGTGGAAAATTTGATCATGATTCTTATAAAGTTTCAGGAGGATTACACGGTGTTGGTGTTTCTGTTGTAAACGCACTTTCAGAAATATTAAAACTTACAATAAATAGGGATGGAAAAAAATATTTTATTGAATTCAAAAATGGAAATGCAAAATCTGCACTTAAACAAACAGGAAAATCTAAGGAAAATGGAACCGAAATTAACTTCCTACCTTCAAAAGAAATATTTTCGTCAACAAAATTTAGCTTCTCAATTTTGGAAAAAAGATTGAGAGAATTAGCATTTTTAAACAAAGGTATAAAAATTATACTTAATGATTTTTCATTAAAAAAAAATAAATCACTTGAGTTTAAATATGATGGTGGAATTATAGAATTTGTACAATATTTAGATGAAAAAAGAGAAAGTCTAAAAAATAAAAATGAAAATGTATTGTTCAAAAAACCTATTTACATGGAAGGATTAAAAAATAATTTAGAAATTCAATGCTCATTGAAATGGAATGCTAGTTATAGCGAAGATGTTTATGCATTTACAAATAATATATATCAAAAAGATGGTGGAACCCACTTGTTAGGATTTAGAAGTGCACTAACTAGAGTTATAAATAAATATGCAAATGATCAAAACTTGTTAAAAAAAAACAAAGTAAGTTTATCTGGAGATGATGTTAAAGAAGGTCTAACTTGTGTCTTATCAATAAAAATTCCTGATCCGAAATTTTCATCTCAAACAAAAGATAAATTAGTATCATCTGAAGTAAGAAATATTGTTGAAAGCTTTATTAATGAAAAACTATCTATATGGTTTGATCAAAATCCCTCAATATCAAAAGCAGTATTAGCAAAAATTATTCAAGCTGCTGTTGCAAGAGATGTTGCTAGAAAAGCAAGAGAAAGTGTTAGAAGAAAGGGGGCACTAGAATTGACTGGATTACCAGGAAAACTAGCCGATTGCCAAAACTCGAAACAAGAGGGTACAGAACTATTTATAGTAGAAGGTGACTCAGCTGGTGGATCTGCAAAACAAGGAAGGAATAGAGAGTTCCAAGCAGTGTTGCCTTTGAGAGGTAAAATATTAAATACTTTTACAGAAGCCAACGGTAAAAATGGCAAACAAATTGATTATAAAACTAAATCATTGTCAAAAATGATGTCGTCTAACGAAATTGTAACTTTAATAAATGCATTAGGTCTAGACCCTAAGGATGAGGAAATTGATACTAAAGATCTGAGATATGGAAAAATAATAATAATGACAGACGCTGATGTTGATGGATCCCATATTCGTGCATTGCTTTTAACTTTTTTTAATAATAAACCATTTAATAAGTTGATTGAAAATGGAAATATATATTTAGCTCAACCACCTCTATTTAAAATAAATAAAGGGTCAAAAAGTATTTATATAAAAGACGACATTGAATTGGAAAACTTTATTTTAAATTCTTCTAAAGAATATAAAAAATTAAGTAAAAAAAATAAAAATTATGAAAAAATTTTAAGTGAAGAAAAATCTAAACTCAGTATTCAAAGATTCAAGGGACTAGGAGAGATGAATCCAATTGAATTATGGAATACAACTTTAAATCCTGAAACAAGAAATTTACTTCAAGTACAGTACTCAAATAATACAAAGAAAGATCAAGATCTTATTTATACTCTGATGGGTAGTGATGTTTCCTTAAGAAAGGATTTTATTGTTGATAATGCAATAAATGTATCAAATTTAGATATTTAAATGGAGTTTTTAAATAATTCTAAAAATTATTCCCTTAATAGAAAAACCTACATAAACTTAAGATGGATAGCCTTAATTGGACAATTCGCTGCAATTAATTTAGCTGCATTAGTTTTTAATTACCAATTTTCCTTTATTAAAGCAAATACAGTCATTTTTCTTGGAGCAATAAGTAACATTTATTTAATTAGTTTTTATATAAAAAATTTATTATCTAATAGAACAGCGTTTAATTTTTTAATTATAGATATTTTACAATTAACATTTCTTTTATATTTAACAGGGGGAATTTTAAACCCTTTCATCATATTTTTGATAATACCTAGTGTTTTTGCATCATTGAGTTTAGAAAAAAAAACTAATTATGTATTAATTTTAATTACCTTAATTAGTATTTTGTTCCTAACTTTTTTTTATGAAGAAACGTCTTTGCCTCTTCCACAAAAAGGATCTGTTGATCAATATTTTTATTTTTCAATTCCAATATCTTTGATAATTGCACTTTTTTTTCTCAACTTCTTCGCAATAACTTTTGGTCAAGAGTCTAGCCTGAGAAAGGATGCTTTAGATAAAATTCAACAATTAATTGCAAAGGAACATGAATTAGTATCGCTCGGTGGACAAGCTGCTGCTGCTGCCCATTCTTTAGCTACACCCTTATCAACCATAAAGCTTATAACCCAGGAAATCTCAAAAGCATTAAAGGGAAACAAAGATATTGAAAAAGATATGATTTTATTGAGTGAACAGGTTGAGAGATGTAACCAAATATTAAAAAAATTAACATTGAACCCTGATATTGATGATGAATTTATCGATTATAACCTTACATTATCTAATTATTTAAATGAAATTATAAAGTCTTTTAAAAGCATTAGTAAGAAAAAATTCTTTTTGCAAATCAATCAAGATACAAACCCAATAAAATTTAAAAGATCAATAGAAATAATATACGGATTAAGGAATTTTATTGGAAATGCAAATAAATTTGCGAAAGAAAAAATATTTATAACTATTAAATCAGATAGTGAAATTACCGAAGTAATAATAGAGGATGATGGACAAGGCTTTCCAAAAGATATTTTAGATAAAATTGGAGAGCCCTATATAAGATCAAAAGAGAAAAATTATACAAACAAATCAGGATTAGGATTAGGAATTTTTATTGGTGGAACATTACTAGAAAGAAATTATGCTAAAATTACTTGTAGAAATTCTATCACTAGAAATGGAGCAGAAGTAATAATTAAATGGAATAACAAAGATTTGATTGCGCTCTAGTTTAATTAAGATGTTTATTATTTTTAAATAGATTACTTAATTCGCTAATCATAACATCACCTAATTCTTGGACATCTGTAATTTTAATTGCTTTATTATAGTATCTAGAAACATCATGTCCTATACCTATAGCCAATATTTCTATATCTTCTTTGCTTTCAACAAATTTTACAACTTTTTTCAAATGTTTTTCTAAATAATCACCCGAATTTACTGAGAGAGTGGAGTCATCTACTGGGGCACCATCGGATATGACCATCAATATTTTTCTTTCCTCTTTTCTTTTTTTTAATCTATTATATGCCCACATTATAGCTTCTCCATCGATATTTTCTTTTAGAATTCCTTCTTTAAGCATAAGACCTAAATTTTTTTTGGATTGACGCCATTGACTATCCGCACTTTTATAAATTATATGTCTTAAATCATTTAAACGACCAGGATTTTTTATTTTTCCATTTTTATTCCACATTTCTCTTGATTTTCCTCCTTTCCAATTTTTTGTAGTAAATCCTAATATTTCTACTTTGACAGAACATCTTTCCAAAGTTCTAGATAATATATCTGCACAGAGAGCTGCAATAGTTATTGGTCTACCTCTCATAGAGCCTGAATTATCGATTAATAAACTCACAACAGTATCTTTAAATTCAAGATCCTTTTCTTTTTTAAATGATAATGAATTATAGGGATCAATAATAATTCTAGGTAATTTCGAACTGTCTAAGAGGCCTTCTTCTAAATCAAAGTCCCATGAACGATTTTGTTTTGCCATCAGTTGTCTCTGAAGTTTATTTGCCAGTTTAATTATTAAATCTTTAAAATTAATGAGTTGTTGGTCGAGATTTTTTCTTAATTTTAATATTTCTTCTGTTTGCTCTAGATTTTCTGCCTTTTCGATTTCATCAAACTTTCTTGTAAAAATTTTGTACTCATCATCACTTTTTGTGTTATTTAATTTTTGGATAATATTTTCTGAACTTTGTTGATCACTTTCTGTATCAAATAATTGTTCCTCCATTCTAAATTCATTTACATCTAAATCAGATTCCGAGACAGATTGATTTTCTGTTTCTTCTTGGTTTTGATTTTCATTTTTTTCATTATTTGAGTCTGCACTTTGCTGATTATCGTGATCATTTTTCTCCTGATTTTCCTCATTTTTATCATCTTCATCTTTTTCCAAAAAATCTAATTCCTCCAAAATTTTAATAAATTTTGAACTATATAATTGCTGATCTTCTAAATTTTTTTTTAAATAGCCTAAATGTTTTCCAAAACTATTTTTAAATTCATCATCCCAAAAATTTAATATTTTTTCACATAATGGATTAAGTTTAATATTAAAGAAATTTTTAAGCATATAAATTTCAAATGCCTCTGTTATTGTTGTATCCTCTTTTGATTTTAGTTGATCCTTTCTTTTAAGATTTATTTTATGATTATAGTTATCAATTAGATTTTTACTTACTCCTCGAAGCATTCTTGTACCAAGTTTTTCATATCTTATTTTCTCTGAAATATTGTATAAGGCTTTTTGGGTTGGTTTTGAGGGTAAATTATCTAAATAAATCTCCTTATTTGAAAATTTTCTTTTTAAAGCTTCAGAGTCTGTTTCGGCTCTAAATCTTAAAAAATCGTACTTATTATTTAAGTTATCAAGCTCAAAAAAATTGTAATTATTTGAACTATTGTTTGTTTGATCTAAGTTTATATTTTTATTAAAATCATCAGATATAGCCTTAACGGTTGATATTAAAGCCTGCTTAAACTTTTCTTTTAAATTTTCGTCTTTTTTCATTTAAACCTGAATATTTACCAATGACTCTGGCAAATCTTCACCAAAACATCTTTGATAATATTCAGCTATGGTATTTTTCTCTACATCATCACATTTATTTAAAAAAGTAACTCTGAATGAGTAACCTATATCTTTGAAAATTTGACTATTTTCTGCCCAATGAATAACTGTTCTTGGACTCATTACAGTCGAAATATCACCTGCAATAAATCCTTTTCTTGTTAATGTTGCAACTTTAATCATATTTGCAATAATTTCTTTACTTTTTGCATTATTCATACTTTTATTTTTTGATAGAACTATTTCCATTTCCTTATCAAGCTCCAAATAGTTCAGTGTAGTAACTATATTCCATCTATCCATCTGTCCTTGATTGATCTGTTGTGTTCCATGATATAAGCCACTAGTATCACCTAAACCAATTGTATTTGAAGTAGCAAATAATCTAAAATATTTGTTTTGTTTCAAAACTTTATTTTTATCTAACAATGTAAAACTACCCTCAGACTCCAAAACTCTTTGTATAACAAACATTACATCAGGTCTTCCTGCATCATATTCGTCAAATACTAAAGCCACTGGATTCTGAATAGACCATGGCAAAATACCTTCTTTAAATTCTGTAACTTGCTTCCCATCTTTTATAACGATGGCGTCTTTTCCAATTAAATCAATTCTACTTATATGACTATCTAAATTCACTCTGATGCAAGGCCAATTTAGTCTTGCAGCAATTTGTTCAATGTGTGTAGATTTTCCAGTTCCGTGGTAACCTTGAATTAAAACTCTTTTATTAAATAAAAAGCCAGACAAAACAGCAAGAGTAGTATCTCTATCAAATTTATAACCTTTATCTATTTCAGGAACAAATTCAGTTTTTTTTGAAAAACCTTCAACTTCCATATCGCTTTCAATTCCAAAGGTTTGTTTAACTGAAAGTTTTATATCTGGAGATATATCAATATTTGGTATCAATTTTGCCTCTATATGTATTTTTAAGTTGAGTGTAAGCTAAAGTGATTATTTTTAGTTTTTCCTCAAATTTTTTATTTCCAGAATTCATATCAGGGTGAAATTTTTTAACAAGCATTTTAAACTTTTCTTGAATTTTTTTCCATTCTATACCTGCTGGAACATCTAGAATAGTAAATGCTTGAAAATCTTGACTTGTAAATCTAAATTTTTTCATAATATCTAAATCACCAAAATTTTTGATTTTTTGGGTTTCATCGTTAAGAGCATTATTCCACAGTATTTTAAAAAAATTATCTGATGAACTAAAACTTTGAGTAGGCTTGTGCCATATCATATCTGATTTAATAAATTCTATGATTTGTTGATCGTTCATTCCTGCAAAATAATTCCAGTTTTTATTAAATTCCTTAACATGTTCTAAACAAAGCATTCTATATTTTTTACTATTATCTTTCTCAATCGGGGCTTTAAACTCACCAAAGTTACTACAATTTTTCCATTCGCAAATTGTTTTCATATAAATTTAATTTATAATATCCAATATGGATATAGATAATTTATTCAAGAATATCAAAACAAAATTATTAAAAAATTCATTTATTCAAAATGTAATTTTAGAAGATAAAACTTATCTTCATTTAAAACATTCTTCTCATGATAAAAATAAGTTTCACGTTAAAATAATTATATATTCAAAGGAACTTAGTGCAATGAGTAAATTGGAAGCAACAAAAAAAGTAAACAAGATTTTAGAGGACGAAATTAAACATAATATTCACTCAATTCAAATTTTATTTCAGTAATTCTGAACTGATAAATTTTTTGATTTTAAAAGATTTAAATTGCTTTTTTGTATTTGCTCTACCAATTTTATTTAAAGTTATTATATTAATACTTTTAGAAAAGTTTTTTTTATCTGTTAGCATAAAATTGACAATTTTATTTAAATGTTTTTTTGAGAAAAACCTGCTTAGATCAGTAAAATTTAATTTTGATAAATGAGAAATTATTAATTGAAATTCATTTTTTTTTAACATTTTTAGTTTCTTACTTAATTTTGCAGCAGATAAAATTCCATAAAGAACTGCTTCACCGTGGTTTAATTTTTTAGAATAATTTAGTGTTGCCTCATAAGCATGTCCAAAAGTATGTCCTAAATTTAAAGCTTTCCTTAGATCACTTTCCTTTTCGTCTTTTTCAACAATTTGTTTTTTAATTTTACAACTCTCTAAAATTGCTTTTTGGAGATACATACTTTTCAATTTTAATATTTTATTTAAATTTTTATTTAAAAATAAAAATAATTTTTTATTCCCAATTAAAGAATGTTTTAATATTTCAGCATATCCACAAATAATTTCTCTTTTAGGTAAACTTTCTAAAAATTTAGTATCAGAAATTACTAAGTCCGGTTGGTAAAATGAACCTATTAAGTTTTTACCAAATTTATTGTTTACTCCTGTTTTACCTCCAATAGACGAGTCTACTTGTGATAAAAGAGTTGATGGAATATTAATAAACTTTAAACCACGTTTGTAAATACTTGCGGCAAAACCAGTAACATCTCCTGCTATACCACCACCAATACATAAAATTAAATCATTTCTTGAAAAATTATTTGAAAATAATTTTTTTAAAATTATTTCAACATTTGTAAAATTTTTATTTTTTTCAGAAGATTTAAAAAAATAAACTACCTTTTTCTCAGATTTTAACTTTGAATTAATTTTTTTAATTAATTTTTTTGGAACATTTTTATCAGCTATGATTAAAATTTTTTTAAAATTTATTTTTTCTTTTTTAATCACTGCGCTTAATCTTGAAATAATATTATTTCCTATATAAATGTTATATTTTTTGCTTTTTGTATTAATTGGTAGAATTTTCATATTTAATAATTTTTGATATGTGATTTATAATTTCATTTTTACTTTTATTTTCACAGTTTACTTTAAAATCTGACAATTTATAGAACTTAACCCTTTTCTGATAAAGACTAGTTATATCTTTATTATTTAACTTTAAGGCTAAAGGTCTCCTTTTATTTTTGGAAATTCTATTCAATATTGTTCTTATTTTCCAGTCCAGCCAAAAAGAACAGCTATTTTTTTTAATTTTTTTTCTTATTTTTTCATTCAAGAAAGCCCCCCCTCCAATTGATATAACTCCTCTAGTATTTTCTAAAAGATTTAATGATACCCTTTCCTCAACTTTTCTAAAATATTCTTCACCTTTGATTTGAAAGATATCTGCTATTTTTTGATTCTCTGACTTTTCGATTTCAGTATCAATATCAATAAATTCGTATTTTAATTTTTTTGCCAGTTTAAAACCAATAGTGGTTTTACCAGCAGCCATCATACCAATTAATACTATATTTTTTTTAATCATTTATTAATATTGAAAAAACATAAATATGTCTTATTTCTAAATTAATTAAACATTTATGGAATTTCAAAGAAAAAACAATAACTCAATTATAGGCAAGTTGCGAGGACCATTAGTTAAAATAACATTTATAGTTATAATTTTACTAGGTTTTGTCTACGCACTAGGTTCAATTGATTTTCCAGCCCCAAATAAGAAGATAGAGAAGATTATATCTAATGAAAATTTTAAAATTGTTAAATAAAAAAAATTTTTTATTTATTATTTTTTTAATTTTTTTTAGTAATTCCATTGCAAATGAGCCAGCTGATATTTGGAATATTGATAAATCGCAAACCGAACCTCAAGAAGACACTATAACAGAAAATATAATTTCAGATGAATTGTCCGAAGAAAAAATATCAGTATATGATTTAAATAGTCAAGAAGATGAAAATAATGAAAATAAAATTTTACAAGAAAATAAAATTGAGGATAAAATTTCGTTGTATGGCATTTATGATCCTGATGAAAATAATTTATCAATTGAAATGTGGAAAGACTCTAATGGCAATGAAATAAAAAATATATTTAAAAAAATTATATCACAAAATGTATCAAGAGATGCACTAGATATACTTGAAATTGCTCTTTTAACAAACTCAAATCCACCAATTAAAGATATTAAAAAAGAAGAATTTTATAGTTTTCAGAAGGACTTTTTATTAAAAAAAAACGATTTAAATTTAATTAAATTATTTATTGAGAAAAACCCAGATTTTTTCCTCAAAGACGATTTAATAACTTATTATGCTAATCATTATCTTTCAGAAGCAAATATTGAAAAAACTTGTGAAATATTTGAATCGATTAACTCAACAACATTAATTGATGATTATATATCCAAACTAAAAATTTATTGCTTAATAAATTCTGATAAAATTGAGCAAGCATTATTAATTTATGATTTAAAAAAAGAAATGGGTTTAAAAGATGTCTTTTTCGAAAAAAAAATTTTTAAACTTGTAGGATTTGAGACAGAAGATGATAATAAAGTATCAGATGAAAATTTATTAGATTTTCATCTATCTCATCGAACAGTCGAAAATTTTGAATATACACCTAAAGAAAATACCTCCAAAGAAATATGGAAATATCTAGCTTCTGCAAATCTACTTGAAAAAATAGAAAATATAGATTTAGAAGATATTGATAAAATAAATTTAATTGAAAAAGCTGTTCATAATGGAAATTATAATGAAAAAGATTTATTTAACTTATATACAAGATATCAGTTTAACTTTAATCAACTCCTTTCTGCTGAAGAAAATTATAAAACTTTAGATAAAACAAGTCAGAGAGCTTTAATTTATCAAAAGGTACTCTTGACCTCTGAAATAAGCAAGAAGTTAAATTTAGCCCAACTGTTAAAAAATTTATTTGAATCTGATGATTTGGGAAAAGCCTTTTATTTTGAATTATCTGATATTTTATTATCTATAGATGAGGCTAATGTAACCCCTGACTTAATTTCATTTTATGAGGATAATATTATAAATGAAGAGAATGTAATTAAAAAAATTAAATTTAATAATAAAATTATACACCAATCAAAATTATTAAATTATTTTGCAGAAAAAAAAGAGGTATCTAAAATAGAAAAAGAAACCAATGATTTGTTAAAAAATATTTTAAAAGATAAAAAATATGTAATTACCACAAATGATGAAATATTATTAGAATCCTTAAAGTATGACGGTGTAAAAATATCTAAAAAATATTCAGATCGATACTCGCCTACTGTTAACATACCACCTGATATTCAAGCTAAAATTAATAATAGAGAATTAGGGCTTATCCTATTAAGGATTGTAGAAATAATCGGTGAAGATAAATTAGAAAATCTTGGCTCAGATACTTTAAATTTTATATTAATTTCACTAAATCAGCTAGATCTAGATAAAATACGGGATATAATTATTTTAAAAACTTTACCAATAAGGGTATAAATTTATAAAATTATGACTGTAAAAGTAATATTAACTGAACCAAATAAAATTTTAAGACAAGTATCAAAACCTGTAGAGAAAGTCACAAAAGATGAACAGATATTAATGGATGATATGTTGGAAACTATGTATCATGCAAATGGAATTGGATTGGCTGCAATACAAATAGGAGTTCCCAAAAGAATAATAGTTATGGATATTTCCAAAAAAGATGAAAAAGAAAATCCAATGTATTTTGTCAATCCTACAATCAAAAACAAAGATAAAGATTTATCAACATATGAAGAAGGATGCTTGTCAGTACCAAATCAGTTTGCTGAAGTTGATAGACCATCAACATGTGAGATTGAATATTTAGATTATTATGGCGAAAAAAAAATTCTGAAAGCAAATGGGTTGCTAGCAACATGTATTCAACATGAAATGGATCACTTAGAAGGAATATTATTTATCGATTACCTTTCAAAATTAAAAAAATCCATGATAATTAAAAAACTCTCTAAACAGAAAAAAAGTTCAGAAGCTTTAATTATTTAGCTTATGAAAAAAAAAATAGCCTTCATGGGTACACCTATTTTTTCTGTACCGATTCTAAAAAATATATATCAAAACGGTTATGAGATATCTGCTGTTTACACTCAACCACCTAGAAAATCAAAGAGAGGACAAAAGTTTGAAAAATCTCCGATACACTTATTTGCTGAAACAATTAGCTTTGATGTAAGAACTCCTGACCAATTAAAAAACAATAAATCTGAATATGATTACTTCAGAAATCTAGACTTAGATCTAGTAATTATAGTTGCATATGGAATAATTATACCAAAAGAATTCTTACCATTAAGCAAAGAGGGTTTTATTAATCTTCATGCATCAATACTTCCACAATGGAGAGGTGCTGCGCCAATCCAACGATCAATAATGAGTCAAGATAAAGAAACAGGTATAAGTGTAATGAAAATTAATGAAAAATTAGATGAGGGTGATATTTCACATATTTTTAAAATTGACATTGAAGAAAATGAAAATGCTGAAAGTTTGAGCGAAAGACTTTCAACTTTAGCATCTGAAAAAATTTCTGATGTAATTGATAGTATTTTAAATAAAGAAGTTAATTTTAAATCCCAAGACCACTCCAAAGCTACATATGCAGAAAAAATAAATAAAACTGAAGGATTAATTAATTGGAATGAAAACGCACAAAAAATTATTGGCAAAATAAATGGATTATTTCCCTTTCCTGGTGGATACTTTATTTATAAAGGGGAAAGGTACAAAATTTTAAGAGCTCAAATATCTTTCAATAAAGACCAACCAGGGAAAGTTCTATCGAATGATCTTGAAATTAGTTGTGGAGAAAATTCAATTAAAATTTTGGAAATTCAACGTGAGGGCAAAAAGCCACAAAAAGTAAATGAGTTTATACTTGGTTCTCAAATACAACTAGGAACCAATTTATGTAATGTTTAGATATCAAATAATAATTGAATACGATGGAACAAGCTATTCTGGATGGCAATCACAAAAAAACGCAAAATCAATCCAAAAAGAGATTGAAAAAATTTTATCCAAATTATTAAAAAAAAAAATTAATATTAGTGGTTCAGGAAGAACTGATTCTGGTGTCCACTCAAAAAATCAATCCGCTCATTTTGATCATAAAAAATATATAATGAATAAATATAAATTAATTTCATCTGCAAATTATTTTTTAAATAAAAAAAATATTTCAATAAAAAAAATTATTA
>CEVN01048196.1_pt1 | contig 12379 bp, 12 predicted proteins | sample 427041 | NCBI WGS metagenome assembly CEVN01 (sample SAMEA2623463, study PRJEB7988) | marine metagenome | biome: marine biome (ENVO:00000447); feature: surface water layer (ENVO:00002042); material: "saline water (ENVO:00002010), including plankton (ENVO:xxxxxxxx)" | depth 5 m
ATTATTTCACCATCTGCCCTTACTTCATATGTTTCTGGGTCTACTTCTATGGAAGGACATGTATTATTTAACATCATATTTTTTTTGGAGATATTTCGGGTATTTTCCACTGGTATTAGTTCTTTTTTTAAGCCAGCATTTTTTAGTGATTCTCTTTCTAAACAAATTTGACTTGTGAAAGTTATAGATGACATTTCTAATGATCTTCCATATGAAGAAAACATAGGACGCGTATAAATTGGTTGTGGAGTAGGTATAGAAGCATTTGGATCTCCCATTTGGGAGCATGCTATGCTTCCACCTATTAAAATCATCTCAGGCTTAACACCAAAAAATGCTGGATCCCAGACTACCAAATCAGCACGTTTACCATTTTCTATACTTCCTATGTGTTTTGAAATTCCATGAGCTATTGCTGGATTAATAGTATATTTTGCTATGTATCTTTTTACTCTAAAATTATCATTTTCACCTTTTTCTTCAGGCAACCTGCCTCTTTGAATTTTCATTTTATGCGCAGTTTGCCAGGTTCTTATAATTACTTCACCTACTCTACCCATTGCTTGACTGTCAGATGCTATAATTGAAAAGGCTCCCATATCATGAAGAATATCTTCAGCTGCAATAGTTTCCCTTCTTATTCTACTTTCAGCAAAAGCTACATCCTCAGGTATAGATTTATCTAAGTGATGACAGACCATGAGCATATCTAAGTGTTCTTCTATAGTGTTAACTGTATAGGGTCTTGTAGGATTTGTTGAAGACGGTAAAACATAATTTTCTCCACAAACTTTAATAATATCTGGAGCATGTCCTCCACCAGCACCTTCTGTGTGGAAAGCATGAATAGTTCGCTTATTGATAGCTTTTATAGTATTTTCAACAAATCCACTTTCGTTTAAAGTATCAGTATGAATCATGACTTGAACATCATGTTTATCAGCAATATTAAGACAATTATCAATTGCTCCTGGAGTTGTTCCCCAGTCTTCATGTAGTTTTAAGGCAGATGCTCCTCCGACCACCTGTTCTTCTAGTCCTTCAGGTAAAGAGGAGTTTCCTTTTCCGGCAAAAGCGAGATTCATAGAAAAAGCATCTGCGGATTGCATCATTCTTTTTATGTGCCATGGACCAGGTGTACATGTTGTAGCTAATGTTCCGTGAGCAGGTCCAGTCCCCCCACCTAGCATAGTTGTAAGTCCTGAATGAAGTGCATCATCAATTTGTTGAGGGCAAATAAAATGAATGTGGCTATCAAACCCTCCTGCTGTAACAATTTTTCCTTCTCCAGCTATTGCTTCTGTACCCGGTCCAATAATAATATTTACATTTGATTGCGTATCAGGATTTCCGGCTTTTCCAATACAATTAATTAATCCATCCTTTAATCCAATATCAGCTTTATAAATTCCATTAACATCAATTACTAATGCATTTGTTATAACAGTATCAACAGCACCCCTTTCTCTACTTATTTGAGATTGACCCATACCATCTCTAATAACCTTGCCTCCACCAAATTTTACCTCCTCACCGTATGTTGTAAAATCATTTTCAACTTCTACAAAAAGTTCAGTATCTGCCAGTCTTACTTTATCCCCTGTTGTTGGTCCATACATATCTGCATATGAAGATCTTGATATTTTTACCATTATAAATCACCCATTACTTTTTTGTTAAATCCAAAAATTTTCTTTAATCCATTTATATCAATTAACTTAACATCTTTTGATTGGCCTGGTTCAAATCTTACAGCTGTACCGGATGGAATATCTAATCTTTTTCCGTAAGAAACTTTTCTATCAAACTCTAAAAACTCATTAGTCTCATAAAAATGGTAATGACTTCCAACTTGGATGGGTCGATCTCCTGTGTTTGAAATTTTTAATGTAAAAGTTTTTTTACCTTGATTTAATTCTATATCTTCGTTTTTAGGAATAATTTCTCCAGGTTTCATTTTATTTTCCTTATCTAATTGGTTTGTGAACAGTAACTAGTTTTGTACCATCTGGGAAAGTTGCTTCAACTTGTACTTCATTTATCATATCTGCAATACCATCCATGCAATTTTTCTTTTTAATTACATGCGCTCCTAATTCCATTAACTCAGCAACAGTTTTTCCATCTCTTGCACCTTCAACAACAAAATCTGAAATAATTGCAATTGCCTCTGGGTAATTCAGTTTTATACCTCTATCTAATCTATTTTTTGCAACCATGGCAGCAAGGCTTATAAGTAGTTTATCTTTTTCTCGTGGTGAAAGTTTCATGTTCAAATACTCCAAATTTTTGGTATGCTATTTTTAAAAAAATATGACAAAATATTCTCTAGGGCAAACCTTAGATGGTAATTATCTATTGAAATAGTTCTAATGATTAATTTTTCATCCCATATAGAAACTTCAGAGTGAGACATTTTACTATTTTTTAAATTATTTTTGATAATCTCTCCTTTTTTTAAAATTATATCTCCAATACCTATAATAATGTTAATTGCACAATTCTTATCAAATGTTGCGGCTTTTGCAAAAATATCCGCTGTATATCCATTAGTATTGGAAGCCTCAACATGAACTAATTTTTTATTTTTATGAATTTTCCAAAAGTCAGAGTATAGTCCAGTAGTAAATTTTTCTTTCATAGATGTTCTTCCAAAAACTATACTTTCTGACATCAAAAAATTTGAATTATCTTCAATATTTATATTAATTTTTCTGCGAATGTTGCAATTATTGAATAATATCATTTCTTGAGGAAGCCAATACATATTACTATTATTTTTTAAATTAACCTCAACATCAACTATTCCAGGATTAGAAATTCCTTTATATATTTTTTCAGCAGCTTGGGTTGAAGTACACATACTAGAGTTATCTAACTCTATGGATGTAGAATAATTATCACCACTAGTAATTCCACCTGCAGTATTAATCAAAATCATTTGTTGTAAGGCATCATCAACATTAAAAATTATGGCTTTTGAGGCTCCTTTTTGAAATAATTTAATTATATCATTATTTCTAAACTTTATGTCTAACTCTCCAAAAGATCTTTGTAATTTGTTCATTTTAATATTTTACCATCTCTAAAATCAGATTAGACAAGTAATTTTTCCAGTGATTAATTTTTAATCTTTTTTAACCTTAAATTTTTTTAAATACAAATATCGATTGAAAAAATTTAAAAAAATAAATCTTATATTGTAATGTTTGAATTACGTTTTTTTGAAATTTATCGATCCTCAGAATACGTAAATCTTCTTATTGAAGGTTTGCTTTTATCAACTTCTTTGACTATTGCATCTGGGATAATAGGTTTTTTATTAGCTTTTATTTTAGCGGCATTAAGATATTGGAATGTTATAATATTAGGTTTTTTTTCAGCATGTTATATTGACTTCATTCGAAACACTCCACTAATTGTCCAGCTTTTTTTTGTTACCTTTGGTTTGCCATTACTTTTAGGTTATGTATGGCCATTTTGGTGTCATGCATTACTTGCATTGACAATAAATTTTTCTGGTTATTTTGCTGAAATACTTAGAAGCGGCTTTGAATCTACTTCAAAAGGACAAATAGAAGCTGCAAATGCATTAAATTTAAATAGATATTATATTTTTAGAAAAATTATTTTGCCTCAAACTATAATTAAAATGTTTCCTTCATTATCTAGTCAGTTTATTTTTATTTTTTTAACAACTGGAATTATATCAGAAGTTGGTGTAACAGAGTTAACGCACGCTGGATTATATATTGATAGTAGAAGCTTTCGCTCATTCGAAATATTTATAGTATTAAGCGTGTTATATGTTCTTCTTTCTTTAATTTTTAAATCTACTCTCGAGTTTGTTTTTAAAAAAACTTTAGGAAAGAGTCTATAAATGGAAGAATTATTTATAAATCTTTTTGGTAAACCTGAGGGAATTATTATTAGTCAACTTATATCAGCTTGTAGGTTTACTATTTATCTTTCATTAATTGCATTCTTGGGTGGAGGGGTTATTGGTTCTTTAATAGTTTTGATGAGAATAGTTCCAAATAATATTTTAAATTATATAAGTTTTATATATACATGGTTATTTCAGTCTGTTCCACTTTTAATGCTTTTATTTTTAATAGGTTTGGGAGTTCCAAGGTTGTTGGGTTTTGATATAAATCCTTGGATAGCCGCGACGATATCGTTGATATTATTCACATCCGCATATCTTTCTGAAGTATGGAGAGGTTCAATACAAGCTGTATCAAATGGTCAATGGGAAGCAGCAAACTCTCTAAATCTTAATTTTTTTCAAACCTTGAAACTCATAATTTTGCCGCAAGCTATAAAATTTAGTGTAGCACCAACAATTAGTTTTCTAATACAAATTATAAAAGGTACATCTTTAGCTTATATAATTGGCTTTCATGACCTTATGTTATTAGGAAAAAGATGGGCTAATGCCCCCGTTCCAGGTTCTGAACCCTTTATTATTTTTCCTCTTATGGCAGTAATGTATTTCTGCCTTTGTTATCCTTTGGCTATATATGCAAAACATATTGAGAGGAAAACTTTGTTTAATAATTAATTTAATGAAAGGAGAAATTTATGTTTAAATTAATTAAATTAGTTGTTGTTTTTTTAACAATGACAATTAGTTCATCTTTTGCTGATTTGAGTGATATACTAAAAAAAGGTGAAGTAAAGATAGCAGTTCCAGAAGCTTTTGCACCTTTTGGTTCAGTTGGTAAAACAGGTGAACATGAAGGATATGATGTAGATGTTGCTAAATTGATTGCTAAAGATTTAGGAGTGAAGTTAAAAATTGTTCCAGTTGTTTCAAAACAGAGAATTCCTTTTTTAGAAACAAATAAAGTGGATTTAGTAATTTCAACAATGGGCGCTAATCCAAAAAGAGCAAAATCAATAAACTTTTCTAGTGCATATGCACCATTTTATTCAGGTGTTTTTGCTCCTTCAAATATAAATATAACTTCATATAAAGACTTAGATGGGTTAACTGTCGGAGTTACTGGAGGAACTTTGGAAGATTTAGAATTAACAAAAAGAGCACCTAAGGGAACAAAAATAACCAGGTTTGGTGATAATGCTGCAACTCTTAGCGCAATAAAATCTAAGCAAGTACAAGTTTTAGTTTCAGGTAATACTGTGGCAGCCTCAATAACTGAGAGTGATCCCAAATTTGATTTGCAAAGAAAATTTATTATTAAAGACAGTCCCTGTTTTATTGGTATAAAAAAAGGAAATGAAGATTTACTCAGATGGGTAAATGTTTTTATTTTGCATAAAAAACTTGGGGGAGATTTAAACAAAATTTCTCAAAAGTGGTTAGGTCAAGATTTACCCGCTTTGCCATCCTTGTAATTTGATATGGCCTGATCCAATGGATTGGGCTATACTTTTTCAATGAAAAAAAAATATAAAATACCAGCTTCATTTGGTAAAGCTTTTAAAGTGAAATCAAATGATACAATTAAACTAATTAATACCTTTGGTACTCAAGTAGTAGATTGTTGGGCTATAAATACAAATGATGTAAACGAATACATGAGCATGGAAACTAGTAGAGTTTGGTCTCAAAGATTAAACCCTATATTAGGTGATACATTTGTAACTAATTATAGAAACCCTATACTTACAATTGTTGAAGATACATCACCAGGTATCCATGATACTTTTATGGCTGCTTGTGATAAAAAAAGATATGAATTATTGGGAGTTTCAGAATACCATAGAAATTGTTCTGATAATTTAATTGAAGCTTTAAAAGAAAAAAATATTTTTTTACAAAATACAATTTTAGCTTCATTTAATATTTTTATGAACATTGAGGTTCAGCCTGACAACATTAATTTGAAAACTTTACCTACAGTATCTAAACCTGGAGATTATATAACCCTGAGAGCAGAAATGGATTGTCATGTTGTATTTTCCTCATGTCCTCAAGATATAGTTAAGATTCAAGGCCAAAATGATAATACTCCCAAAAGTGTAGAAATAGAAATAACAACTAATGATATTAGGTATCAAAAATTAAAAATTAAAAAATCTTGGTCGCCAAAAAATTAATTTTTCTGATACCAAACAACTTCATTTAAATCTGTTTCACTTCTTGCGAAACCAATTGATTCAAGATGTATTAAATGTGCTCTAGCTTCACCTATAGCAAAATGCATTTGTTCATTTCCAATTTTTCTATCAAAAATTAAGTCAATACTATTCATAATGTTTATCTTTTTTTCTGCCATTTCATTTTTTAAAATATTAAGTCTATTTTCATGATGTTTTATCAAATTATCAGCCCTTTCATTTCCTTTTTTGAACGGCCAATCATGACAAGGAAATACTAGTGTTTCTGAACCAATTTTTTTAATATCATTTAAATAAGTTAAGTAACCTCCAAGTCTATCATCTTTGGGGTCAAAAAAATTATCTGATATATTTGGTGAAATTCTTGGTAGCAAAAAATCACCCGCCAAATAAAGTTTTCTTTTTTCATCAAACATAGAAATATGTTCAGGAGAGTGACCTGAATCTGTTCTTACTATCCATTTTCCATTTTTAGAATTAAAAACCTTACCTTTTTTTATAATTTCAAATTTAGGAAGCTCATAAACTCTATTTTTATATAATCTTGTAGCTTTAAGCATTTCATTTTTTTGATCTAGGGGCATTCCAGCTCTTTGAAATACGTGATTAAACAATTTTGAATATTCTTCTTCACTCATAGACAGCAATTTATTAGCTGTAAAAAATTCCTTTTCTGTTGTATAAGCTGGCACGTTAAATTTTTTTTGAAGCCAACCGGCCATACCCATATGATCAGGATGATAATGTGTAATAATTAAACCACAAATTTTTTGCTTGCAAAGTGGGCCATTCAACAGATTATTCCACATTTCATGAGAGTGGTCTGACTTTAATCCACTATCAATAATTAACCACCCATCATTGGTAACTAAAAAAAATAAATTTACATGATTTAATCTGAAGGGAAGTTCAAATTGTGTCCAATATAAATCTTCTTCAATTTGTTTAAGTTCGCCAAAATTTGGTATTTCAATATTTAGTTTTTCCAATTTATAATCCTTTATCTATATCTACAATTTCATTCAATTTAAGTAAATCAGGAATTTTTTTCTTGAAATTAAAAAAGCCTTTAGTTGCATAAGGATACGCCAACCGATCCCAATCTCTGATGTAGAAATTATAATTTATATTTTCTTCGTTTAATTTGTAAAGGAAACTTTTTTTATTTAAAATATTATTTCCTACAGTTTCGTATGGAATAATTAAATTTTTAATTTTTTCTCTTTTTACCCATGATATTAGTTCATTTAAGTTTGATATCAATTTTATATCATTAATAGTTTTAAAAATATTTTCTGTTAACTTTTTTTCGAAATTTAAAACTAGTTCACTTTTAAAGTTTTCATTATTAGAATCAGTGAAGATACAGCTCTTAAAATCAATTTTTTTTTCGGCAAAGACATTATTTATTGTTAAGTCATTATTGGTTAAAACCACGCCAGGGTTGTAAAAATTTTTTATTTCTAAAAATTTATCTGGAACTGGGTTTAAAACTTTTTCATCAAAACTTTCAGATGCAATAGTTTGGATATTTTCATTCAATTGGTTTTTTGGGTTAAATCTTTTATTTGTATAAAAATTTATATTTTCTGCTCGAGCCAAATAATATTTTCCCACAGTTTGTAACCCTGCCACCCATCTCCAACCAAGAGTGTTAGATGCTGGACACCAATCTAAGAGATGTTTTTTAAAGAAATTCGCTCCTAATTTCCATGGTTTATTAAGAGTAAAAATCCAAATACTTGCATACCACATTCTTGCATGGTTATGCAGATAGCCAGTTTCAACTAATTCCTCAGTCCAATGATCAAAACATTTTATGCCAGTTCTTTTTGGTATTTCTGGATATTTTTTTTCATTCTCGTAATCTTTGAAAATCCAAGGATGGGACTCTAACCATCCTTTCCAATAAGTTCTCCAAAAAATTTCTTGAACAAATTTTTCAATTTTTTGAATGTTAAAATATTTTGTGCTTATTTTTAATATTTCATTTTCATCAACAAACCTTCTTTTAATGTATGGAGATAAATTTGATACATTTTTGTGAGGAGGACCTAAATCAAAATTTCTTTTTGAGGCATAATTACGAAGATGTTTTTTACAAAAATACTCAAATTTTTGAATTAAATCTTCTCTATTTGTTATCAATTTTGTTTTCATTGAAAATACAATTGTTTGATTTACTTTTAGAAATGTCTTAGATACTACTAGAACTATCTAATATTTTTTTTATTAAAAACAAGTAAAAGGTTACAAAATGAAAAGTCCATTGAAGGGAATAAAAATCTTGGATCTTACAAGAGTTTTGGCAGGTCCTTACTGCACCCAGATATTAGGCGATCTAGGGGCTGAAATAATTAAAGTTGAAAGACCAGAGACAGGCGACGATACTAGAGGTTTTGCACCTCCTTTCCTAAAAAATGATAATGGAGAAGAAACAGATTTGAGTGCATACTACTGTGGAGCAAATCGAAATAAAAAATCCATTACAATTAATTTAAGTGAAAAACAAGGCCAGGAATTGGTAAAAATGTTGCTTAAAGATTGTGACATTTTAGTTGAAAATTTTAAGACAGGGACCTTAAAGAAATTTGGTCTAGCTTATGAAGATTTAAAAGAAGATTTTCCACGTCTCATTTTTTGTTCAATAACCGGTTTTGGTCAAACAGGTCCATATGCTTCAAGGCCAGGTTATGATGGATTAATACAAGCCATGGGGGGTGTAATGGGTTTAACAGGTGATCCTGATGGCGAGCCAATGAAAGTTGGTGTTCCAATTGGAGATTTGATGGCTGGAATGTATGCTGCTGTTGGAATTTTGGCAGCCGTAAAACATCAAGCAGATAACGATGAAGGACAATTTATAGATATAGGTATGCTTGATACTCATGTCGCATGGTTAGCTAATCAAGGAATGAACTATCTTTCTACAGATAATAATCCACAAAGACTTGGCAATCAGCACCCAAATATTGTGCCCTACCAAGTTATGCCAACTGCAGATGGATATATAGTTCTTTCAGTTGGAAATGATCCAACATTCGAAAGATTTTGCAAAGTAGCTAATGAAGAAGAACTTCTTGATGATGATAGGTTTAAAACAAATGCATCAAGGGTATCAAATAGAGAATATGTCACAGAAACACTCAATAAAATAACAAAAAAAAGAACCTCTGCAACATGGTTAAAAGAATTAGAAAAAGCGAAAATAGGTTGTGGCCCAATAAATAATTTATCAGATGTTTTTAATGATCCTCATGTTCTCTCTAGAGAAATGATTATAGAAGTTAAACATTCTAAGACGGGTAATAAACCGCTTAAATTGATAGCTAATCCCATAAAAATGACTGAGACACCAGTGACATATCGATATCCACCCCCTTTGTTAGGTGAACATACTGATGAGATTTTAACTGAACATTTAAAATTAACTATCGAAGATATTAAAAGATTAAAAGTTAATAAAATTGTCTAAATCTCTCTTATAGTAATAATGCTTTGAGTAAATAATTTTAGGAAAAGTAAAATGATTCAAAATGACTCTATACATTCTTGGTTGAGAGCATGCCAATTATTTTTGTTAGGTGTGATTGGAACAGTAGGTATGTGGTCTGTAGTAGTTTTTATTCCAGAAATTGAAAATGAGTTCAAAGTAGACAGAGGCACCTCAAGTTTTTTGTATGCCGCAACAATGTTTGGTTTTGGTCTTGGAACAGTTATAATAGGAAAGATTTATGATAAACATGGAATAAAAAAACCTATCATAATTGCTTCTTTAAGTTTGATAATTTCATATTATTTTTATTCAAAATCAATTTATTTTTGGAATCTTATAATATTGCAGACCATCATGGGTTTCGCTTCAGCAACGTTCTTTGGCCCAGCTATGGCTGATATATCAAATTTTTTTAAAAAACAGAGAGGTTTCGCTTTATCCATAGTTGCAAGTGCTAATTATGTGGCAGGAGCAACATGGCCATTATTAATTGGTTATTTTTTAAAATTTATTGACTGGAAAACTACACATTTTTGGATATCAATATGTTTGTTTATCATGATACCACTTATACTTTTACTAAAAAATCCTTCTGTAGATGAAAGCAAATCTCAGGACATCAAGCAAAGGTATAGAGATATAAAATTAAATCTTTCAAATAATCAAATCCAAATTTTGTTAATGCTTGCTGGTGTATGCTGTTGTGTTGCTATGGCAATGCCACAAGTACATATGGTAGCTTTATGTGTTGATAATGGTTTTGGGCTTCAAGTTGGCACAGAAATTTTAGCTGTTATGCTGTATAGTGGTATGATAAGCAGAATTGTGTTTGGAATGATTTCTGACAGAATTGGACCTATATTAACTCTATTGTTAGGCTCATTTTTGCAAATGGCATCGTTAACATTTTTCCTACCATTTTCTTCTGAAATATCTTTGTATGTTGTTTCTTTTATGTTTGGATTATCACAAGGTGGAATTGTTCCCGCTTATGCAATAATTATTAGAAAATATTTGCCAATTAAAGAAGCTGGATTAAGAGTTGGGCTTGTTATAGGTGCAACTATTGTTGGCATGTCACTAGGAGGATGGATGTCAGGGGAAATTTTTGATATTACAGCATCATATTATTTTGCCTTTATCAATGGAATTATATGGAATTTATTTAATTTAATTATAGTAATATATATTATATTTAAGTCTGATTTCTGGCATAATAGAAAAGTAATATCAATTGGATAAAAGTATGAAAAAATTAAAAGATATTGTTAAAAATATTTTTGAAATTACATATGAACTTTTCAGAATAATGATACCTACTTTAATTATTGTTAAAATTTTACAAGAGTTCGGTTTTGTAGATGTTTTAAATAATTTATTGTCACCTCTGATGTTCTTAGTAGGGTTACCGGAAGAGATTGGTATAGTTGTTACTACAACAATACTTACAAGCCCTTACACTGGTCTTGCAGTATTATCAGGTTTACCATTAGAAAATGGATTGACTAGTGCTCAAGCTAGTGTTTTAGGATTATTAATTTTATTTGCTCATTCATTACCTATAGAATCATTAATATGTAGAAGAGCAGGCGTTAGAATCAGAGCAACTATTTTTGTGCGGTTAATTTTAGGGTTTTTATTTTGTGTTATTTTAAATCAATTTTTAAGTGCAACAAATTTATTAAGCTCTCAAGCAACTATAATAATTCCATTCTCTGAACCATCACCAATTTTATTAGATTGGGCGATTAATCAAATAAAAACACTTTTCATTATATTTATAATAATTGTGTTGATTGTGATCTTAATCGAAATTTTTAAATATATTGGTATTCAAAGGCTTATAGAATTATCACTAAAACCATTTCTTAATTTAATAGGTGTAGGTGAAAGGGCATCAACAATTGCTGTGGTTGGTGTAACTTTGGGTATAGGGTTTGGCGGAGGTCTTTTAATTCAAGAAGTTAAATCTGGTAAAATAAAATACAAGGATGTTTTTGGCGTAATTACTTTAATTGGAATGTTACACAGTGTAATAGAAGATACTGGGCTAGTAAGTTTGATGGGAGCAAATATATTTATTACCTTATTATTAAGGTGTGTTTTAACACTTCTATGTGTTTATTTGATTTTAAAAATATTTTCAAATTACTCTGAAGAATTTTGGAAGAAATATTTAGTAAATGATAATATTCCAAAACAAAGTTATGGTAATATTTCTTGATTATTCCAATCAAAAATTTTTCCATTATCATTATTAGTTTTTGTTTCTATAACATTAAAGAGATAATTTGCAGATGTTTCAGGACTAAAATAATTTTTATTGTTATTTTTAAAAGGATCTGAAAGTTTTGAAGTTACAGTCCCAGGATGCAAACCAAAAATAATACTATTTTTATTTGTTCTATTTATTTCAATTGCAAAATTTTTAATAATCATATTTAGAGCAGATTTAGATGCTCTATATGAATACCAACCTCCTAAAAAGTTATCGCTAATGCTTCCAACTCTGGCTGATAGAGATGCAAATTTAGAGATTCTATTTTTATTTAATTTTGGAAGAAAATATTTTCCAATTAATAAAGTTGGAAGTGTATTGGCAGAAATCATATTATTAAACTTTTCAACGGTTAAGTCTTTGATTGATTTCTCTGGATTTAAAAGTGCCCCAATCGAAATCAAGATAATATCAAATGAAAAATTTATTTTATTTGATGTAGTTAATAAATCTTCTTCATCTAGATAGTTTAATGAAAAACAAAAAGCTTTTTTATTATGAATTTCTGTTTTTTTTCT
>CEVN01035328.1_pt1 | contig 12368 bp, 12 predicted proteins | sample 427041 | NCBI WGS metagenome assembly CEVN01 (sample SAMEA2623463, study PRJEB7988) | marine metagenome | biome: marine biome (ENVO:00000447); feature: surface water layer (ENVO:00002042); material: "saline water (ENVO:00002010), including plankton (ENVO:xxxxxxxx)" | depth 5 m
TCAAAAAATGGAAAACTAGAAATAATAAATGGCAGACACCCAGTCATAGAAAATTTATTGCCTCCAACAGAAAAATTTATACCAAATGACTTAAGTATGGATATTCAACATAGTCAAATTCATTTAATTACTGGTCCCAATATGGCTGGTAAATCCACTTATTTAAGACAGACGGGAATTATAGTTTTACTTGCACAAATTGGTTGTTTTGTTCCTGCTGATTCAGCTACAGTAGGTATTGTAGATAAATTATTTACCAGGGTTGGTGCAAGTGATAATTTGGCTGGAGGAGAGAGTACATTTCTCGTTGAAATGAATGAGGCAGCAAATATTATAAATAATGCCTCGAGAAGAAGTCTAATTTTATTTGATGAGATAGGTAGAGGGACAGCAACTTTTGATGGTCTTTCAATTGCTTGGGCCATAGTTGAATATTTACATAATACAAAAAATATTACCGCACGAACATTATTCGCTACTCATTATCATGAACTTTCTGTCCTGGAAGATCAACTAGTACGTTTAAAGAATTACCACATTGCAGTTAAAGAGCATAATGATAAAATCATCTTTTTAAGAAAAATTAATGAAGGTTCAGGTAATAAAAGCTATGGCATACAGGTCGCAAAGATGGCTGGATTGCCAATTTCTATCGTAAATAGAGCAAAAGAAATATTGAAACAGAAATTTGAGAATAATGATCAAATATTTGAAACATTGGCTGGTAGTAAGAATATAAATGAGGTTAATGACGACAAAGATCTAAGACAATTAATGGATGAAATAAAAGCACTCAATACTGATGAGACCACACCTATTCAAGCACTTAAAATTCTAAATGATATCAAAACGAAATATAATAGTTAGCCTATTTTTGATTTTTAATTTATTTGTGCTTAATGCTGAAATTAATTCTGTTAGTCATGGATGGGGTTTGTTTAATCGACTATCTGATTCGCGCATTACTTCATTATCTTTTTCTACCATTGCCTATCCAATTGCATCATCCGGTATTGCTTTAGTTAATCCTGCATTATCAAGTGTATATAATGAAAAAATTGGACTTACTCACCAATCTAGAATTGCAGGTATGGTAAACAGTGAGCTTATTAGTTTCAATAAAGGTATTAGTGATAGTAGTTGGGCTAGTATTGCAATACTTTATGAGGGAATCAGTGGCATCCCAGATACTCGAAATGCTTTATTAGATTGGGGTAATGATGGGGTATTTGGTACTTTTGATCCGGGAGAGAATAATGGTATTTTAGATGAAGGTGAACGTCTTGATGCTAATAAGATCAGTTATTTTAGCCAAAACCAATTTGGGCTGTATGGTGCAATGAGTAAACCATATAATGGTTGGAAGCTAGGATTAGGTATGAAATTGTTATTTCATACTCTTGATGATAATTATGCTCTTGGCACAGGGATGAATTTTGGTGCATTTAGGTCTTTAAAAAATGGTACTAGCATCGGGATTGTATTATATGATGCTCCTTCTTCAGGAGTTTTATGGAATAATGGGGATATAGAATTAACTCCTAGCTCTTTTTCAGTTGGTATACATCATCTATTTTTCGTTGAAAAGTATCAAATAGCTATCAACCCAGTATATCGGTTAGATATTTTAATGAAAGAACGTACAATTGATTCTCGCCTATTATTTAATACTATTCCAATTGAATTTTCTGGAGGGATTGAAACAATTTATAATAGAAAAATTTTTGCTAGGGTCGGGTTTTATCCTTCTGGTACTATTGCTACAGGTTTAGGAGTTTCTTGGGAAAATATAACAATTGATTATGCATATCTAATTGATAACTCTATTACAGGGATAGATAAAAATCATTTAATTACTTTAAGTCTTTCATCGGATTTCATAAAAAAGAAAGTAGCCAATTAAATTAGATAATTAATGTACATCGTTTTGTAATATCGAGGCCAATTCTAGGAAAATTTATGATAAAAAGTATGACAGGATTCGGCAGAGGGTCAGCTAAAAGTAATGAAGGACAGATCAATGTTGAGATTCAATCATTGAATTCTCGATATATTGATCTAAAATTTTTAGGATTTAGTTTAAGCCCTGATTCTGAGGATAGATTTAGGCGTATTATTTCTAAAAATCTGAATAGAGGGAGTATAAAAGTATATATCGAGATAGATAATATCAAAGATACCCAAGCAATTACATTAAACCAAGCGAGGTTTGAAAAAACTGTAAAAATCCTAGATGATATAGATAAAAGATATGGTCAGAGACTGAAATTAAGTGAGGTTATTAATTTGAACGATATTTTATCCTTTGTTGATTCTAATTTCAATGAAGAAGATAAATTAATTGATGCCATTGAAAATGCATTGGTGCAATTAAATAAAATGAGATCCTCTGAAGGAAAACAATTATATAAAGATTTGACTAAGCGAATTAATATTATTGGAAAAAGTTTAACACTCATAAAAAAGTTATCAGATAAAATTCCTAAAATTAAACTGAAAGAATTAAGGGAGAAGATTAGCTCTTTAATTGATCAAGATTCGATAGATAAGAATAGATTGATGCAAGAAGTAGCTTATTTAGTTGAACGGGCAGATATAACAGAGGAGATTGTTAGGGCTAACATTCATTTAGATAATTTCATACAATACTTAAAATATGACGAGCCTGTTGGGAAAAGGCTGAATTTTTTAATTCAAGAGATTAGTAGGGAAATAAATACTATAGGTTCAAAAAGTCCTATTCATAATATTACAACTAAGATCGTTGAGATTAAAAACGAAATTGAAAAAATCAGAGAGCAAATACAAAATATCTTATAATGAAAAATTTAATTTGCGTGTCTGCCCCATCTGGGTCAGGAAAAACTACACTATGTAAAGCAATTAGGAAACTCAGGCCAGAATTAGTATGGTCCGTATCTTGCACTACGCGAGGGCCTAGGAATGGTGAGGTAAGCGGAGAAGATTATTATTTTAAAACAAAAGAGGAATTCATTGCAATGATAGATAAAGGTGAGTTTGCGGAATGGGAAAATGTTCATGGAAATTATTATGGTACTCTTAAATCAAAATTAAACGATTCAATTAAAAACAAGGAAACAGTATTACTTGAACTAGATGTAAATGGTACATCCTCTATTCAAAAATTATATCCAAGCCACTCATATTCAATTTTTATAATACCTCCGAGCATCGAGCATTTAAGAGAAAGATTAAAAAATAGAGGAAGTGAAACGGATGAAACAATTAATAAAAGATTGAAAAGATTTGACAAAGAGATGCAGTTCAAAGATCAATTTGATACTCTGTTAATTAATGATAATATTCAGGTTGCAATAAATAACTTTATTTCAAAACTTGATAAAATAACAAAAGGAGCTGAATGATGGCTATAAAAACTATTCCCCTCAGAAATATTGAGGAAAAAGTTGAAAATATGTATGAGGCAGTGTGTATTATGTCTGGGCAGGCAAAAAGAATTCTTGATGAGCGCATTGTTCAATCATCTATAAAGGACGCTGAGGAAGAGGATTATGGAGTATTTGATGAGATAGAAGAAAAATCCCCAGAAGATTATGTAGAGCTAGAGAAGACAACAAGTTTAGCTGTAGAACAATTTATTGATGGTGATGTGAAGTGGAGGAAAAAAGAAAAGTTATCATAGTTTAATGAATTTTAGTAAAACCAAAAAATATATAAGCCAACATATTGAGCTATTTGGTGACGAAATTTATAATTCTATCGATGAAAAGTTTAAACAGACATCCACTAATTTAAATTCTATATCTGAAACCCTTGATATTTTTAAAGCTTCAATAGAAAATTGTGAAAAATGTAATCTTTCATATACAAGAAATAAATTTGTTTTTGGTTCAGGTGATCCAGATGCAGATTTATTCTTAATTGGGGAAGGGCCAGGTCAAGATGAGGATTTAAAGGGTAAACCATTTGTTGGTAGATCTGGAAAACTTCTTGATAATATTTTAAAGGCCATAGGATTTACAAGAAATCATAATGTATATATTGCCAATATAGTCAAATGTAGGCCCCCAGAAAATCGTACTCCATTAACCTCAGAGATTGAACAATGCTTGCCTTATATAAAAAATCAGATTGCATTAGTTAAACCAAAACTAATTGTTGCACTCGGTAAAGTGGCTGGTCAAACACTATTGAAAAATAATTTGATGATTAATGAAATGAGGGAAATTACATATCATTACAATGCCATACCTTTAGTTGTAACCTATCATCCTGCTGCTTTATTAAGGAACCCTTCGCTAAAGAAGGACGTTTGGAAAGATTTTCAATTTATTCGTGATTTTATGAAATAGGAAGTTTTATGGATCAAGACAAAAATAAGGTGTTAAATGTTCAGCCACATTCAGATGAGGCTGAACAAGCTGTTCTGGGTTCAATGTTATCTAGCGCAAAAGCAGTAGACAAAGCGTTTGAAAAAAAGCTCAAATCTGGACATTTCTATAAAAATGCTCATTTATTAATATACTCTGCAATGGAAAAACTTAATAAAGATAATGAGCCTATTGATACTGTTTCAGTGGTTGATTTATTAAAAAAGAGAAAGCATTTAAAAAAATCTGGGGGAGCCTATTACATAAGTGGTTTAATTGAGATAGTGCCAACCACTGCACATGTGGAACGTTATATAAAAATTGTTATGGAAAAATCTATTTTAAGAAATTTAATTTTTCTAGCAAATGACATATCAAAGGAAGCATATAGCGATAGTCAAGAGGTTGAAGATATTTTAGAGACTGTGCAAAAATCTATTTTCAGTATAACACAAGATGCGCTCCAAAAAGATTTTGAAAAGCTTGACCCAGTTTTAGTAAAAACATTTGATAAAATTGATAAAATTGCAGCTCACAGGGGAGCTGTTATTGGAGTACCTTCAGGTTTCCACGAGCTTGACCAATTAACGACTGGATTTCAAAATGGTGATCTAGTAATAATTGCTGGGCGTCCAGGTATGGGTAAAACATCATTCGCTTTAAATGTAATGAGAAACGCTGCAATCGATAGTAATAAGAAAATTGGTTTTTTTAGTTTAGAAATGGCTAGTGAACAACTCGCAATGCGTTTACTATGTTCAGAGGCTCGTGTTGACAGCAATTTAGTTAGGCGAGGAGATTTACCTAAATCAAAATACAAAAATTTGAGTTTAGCGGTAGGTCCACTATCAGATTCGGATATTTATCTTGATGATACTCCTGCATTAGGTATTTTAGAACTCAGAGCTAAAGCAAGAAGATTGAAAAATGATGTGGATATTGATATGATCATAGTTGATTATCTTCAGCTGATGCAAGGTCCTAAAGGTGTGGAAAGTCGTCAACAGGAAATTGCTACTATTTCTAGATCAATGAAGGCACTGGCTAAAGAACTAGATGTGCCGATTATTGCACTGTCACAATTATCAAGAGCAGTTGAGCAACGTTCTGGTTCACACAGGCCCCAACTATCAGATTTAAGAGAAAGTGGAGCAATTGAACAAGATGCTGATGTAGTAATTTTTCTATTTAGAAAATGGCTTTATACTAAAGAACCTGAAGATGATGGAAAGGCAGAAATTATCGTAGCTAAACAAAGAAATGGTCCTACAAATACTGTGGAAGCAGCATTTATAAATAGATATACTCGTTTTGAAAATTTAGCTCATAACACTGAGCCTCCATTTTAATGGATAATCCTATTACACGACTGGCACCACAGTTATTTGGCGAATATCCAAAATCTTTTCTAAAACTCTATGAAAAGATTTCTATTCCTTTAGATAATGATAAGGATGATTTAAAAAAGAAATTATGGCGAGCATACGAGTTCGGGCATAGATATCATGAGGGACAAAAAAGGCTATCTGGTGAACCATATTTTAATCATTGTATTGAAGTTGCTGAAACTCTAGCATCGTGGAATATGGATTACACAACTATTATGGCTGGATTGCTCCACGATGTCGTTGAAGATACAAAGATTACTATTAATGATCTTGAAAGAGAATTTGATACGGATTTAGCTAACCTTGTAGATGGGCTTACGAAAATAAGTGGCATTGAATTTAGCACTCGAAAAGAAAAACAGGCTGGAAATTTCATGAAAATGTTACTATCTGTAGCAAAGGATATTAGGGTAATCATCATTAAATTTGCTGATAGAATGCATAATATGCAGACTATAGAATATCTTCCAAAATTAAAACAGCATCGGATAGCTATAGAAACTAGAGATGTTTACTCTCCTCTGGCTCATAGGCTTGGAATGGCTTCTGTAAAATCACAGTTAGATGATTTAGCATTTAAAATTCTACATAAAGAAGATTATCATTCTATAGAATCCAAATTAAAAACGACTAATCGACAAAGAAAAAAATTGATCAACAGTTTCATTGTTCCAATTGAATCAGGTTTAATAAGGTATGATATTAAACCTAATATTTATGGTCGCTCTAAATCATATTTCTCAATATATGGTAAAATGATCAATAGAAATAAGACTTTTGAAGATATATATGATATATATGCAATAAGAATCATCGTTAACAAGGTTGAGGATTGCTACACTGCTCTAGGAGTTGTACACAATATTTATACCCCGGTGCAAGAGAGGTTTAAAGATTTCATTGCTACTCCAAAATCAAATGGTTATCAGTCTATACACACAACAATTATTGGAGCTGATGGGAAAATGATAGAAATACAAATAAGAACGAAAGATATGGATAGAACAGCAGAAATAGGTATTGCATCTCATTGGATTTATAAAGAGCGTGGAAAAACCGTTAATGATTTTAACAGCGATATCAAATGGTTAAGAGAATTAATAGAAATATTAAAAAATGAATCTAGTGATCCAAAAGAGTTTATGGATCTATTAAAGATTGATTTATTTGATGGCGAAATTTACGTATTTACTCCTGCAGGTGATTTAATACAGCTTCCCATTGGTTCTACACCTGTAGATTTTGCTTTCCAAGTTCATACTCAGGTTGGCATGCATTGTTTAGGTGCAAAAGTTAATCATCAGCTTGTTACATTAAATGTAGAACTTAAAAGTGGAGACGTGGTTGAGATCATTACTGGTAAAAAGCAAACCCCAAGTATTAACTGGCAAAAATTTGTGGTTACTAGCAAGGCAAGAAACTCTATTAACAAATACTTAAAGAATGAAAGTCAGAATGAAAGTATTAAACTAGGTAAAGAGATTTTGTTTAAAACACTAAGAAGATTAAAAATATATGATCTTAGACAAGAATATTTAAGTGCATTTTCAAATTTTGGTTTCAATAATGAAGATTCTTACTTATCTGCGATTGGTCATGGAAATTTATCCTTTAGAGACATTCATAATAAGATTAACCCGAATTATTCAGATAAAGATACCCCTGCTTATAAAAAAATAGGAAATGCTATTGAGAATGTATTACGTCCTAAGGATGGAATTTTATTGGATGGGATCAATAATCTGATGATAAAATATGGTAAATGCTGTAGCCCTATTCCTGGTGATGATGTTACTGGATTTGTCACAAGAGGTAGGGGTCTAACAGTTCATAGAACTCAGTGTCATAGCTTACCTCTTATTACGCAGGAAGAAGAACGTCTAATTCCTGTAGACTGGAATATTCCAAAAGATACTACTTTCAACTCTAGGTTAAAAATTGTTGGTTTGGATTATAAAGGTTTATTAAAAAATTTGTCTGAGTGTATTGGTGGACAAAACATAAATATTGTAAGTGTTGATATTAAAGTTAATGGAGCTGTGGCCACAGCGTTTTTCATTGTTCAGATAAAGAATAAGCGGCAGCTGGATAGATTAATAAAAAAATTATCTTTTGTTAAAAGCGTAGACAAGGTAGAAAGGGTAGGAAGATAAAATGCGTATAACCACATATACTAAGAGAGATATAGCTAAAAATCTTGGTGGCAAGTTGGGTTTAAGTACTAGAAAGTCTTTAGTGTATACTAATGAAGTATTTAATATTTTAAGAGAAATGTTATGTGAAGACAAGCCTTACATCAGAATTGAGGTAAGAAATTTTGGTGTGCTTGAATCAAAGCCAACAAAAGCAAAACCAAGAGCTAGAAATCCAAAAACCAATGAGGAAATATTTGTTCCTGCACATAAGAAGACTCGTTTTAAACCTGGGAAAATCTTGAAAGACCACCATAAAAAACCTATTTAATTTATAATATGGCTAGAGTCCTAGGAATAGATTTTGGTGAAAAAAGAGTTGGGTTAGCATTATCTGACAGATTAAATCTTATTGCATCGCCATATAAAACTCTTCAATACATATCTGAAAATGATTTGATAAAAAAAATAAAAAAAATTGTTTTTGAGAAAGAAATTAAAGTTTTTGTTTTAGGCCTACCATTAAATATGAAAGGAGAGGATTCCGCCCAAACAAAAAAAGTCAGAAGGTTTAAAAGACTTTTATCAATACTCAAATTACCTATTTTTTATGAGGATGAACGATTTAGTTCATTAATTGCTAAAAATTCATTGGTGCTGCAGAATGTAAAAACTGGGCATAATAAATCTGAGATTGATAGAACTGCCGCTGCAATTATTCTGCAACAATATTTAGATAAAACTTCTAATTGAAAATTATATTTAGTTTAAATCCTTCTATTCAGGCAATGATATCTGGAATTTTAGTTGGTGTAGCCTATCATCCATTACATGTTGGTTTCCTTGCCTTGGTAGGCTTCATACCCTTATTTGATACTTATTATAATGGAACGATGAAAGCTAATGTAATTAACGGTTATATTTTTGGTTTGGTGTATAATATCACTGCATTTTATTGGATTGGGGCAAATTCAGGAGCAGGTTTTTTAACTGTCATATCTAGTCTTATTGCTGCAGTTTTATATTTATCATTATACTGGTCTTTTGTTGGGTTTATATTTTCATTTATACCAAATGATTGGAAAAACTCTACTGGCAGTTTTCTTTTACCATTTATTATTGTAACTATGGAATGGGTTCGTAGTTTTGGCCCTCTTGGTTTCCCCTGGTCAAATCTAGCACTGACACAGTCAAAATATATTTTTCTGATACAGGTCATGGAAATAACAGGAACCTATGGTATAACTTTCATTATTGTAAGTACGAATGTAATCATCTATCATTCGATTAAGAATAATTCGTTTTTGAAAAATGGTCTAGTACCTGTGATAATTTTTTATTTTGGAATATCCTTAGCAGGCTGGGCAAGAATAGAATCATTGCAAAATAACGGAAAAAAAATTAATGCAGTTATTGTTCAGCCAAATATAGACCCTAATAAAAAATGGCATGAAAAGGAAAAAATTATTTCATTTATGGATTCGTTACATCAAGAAGCAACAAAAATGAATCCAGATATTGTTGTATTTCCAGAGACAGCTCTTCCTTCATATTTAACCAGGGATCACAAAACAAGAAGAATGCTGCAGGAAACAGTTGACACATCAAATATACCTCTACTAACTGGGACTATAGATGTAGTCTTAAAGAATAAAAAGAAAAACTATTACAATAGTACAATGTGGCTTACACCAAACAATAATTTTCAGATTTATTCAAAAATCCATTTAGTACCCTTTGCCGAATATGACTTGTTTCCAAGTGTATTTCATCCATTAACATGGTTGAATATCAATATAGACCGAGGGAGTTTTAGAGCTGGAAAAGATTATAAGGTTTTTAATTGGAAAGGTGTTCCATTTTCTAATATAATATGCTATGAATCAAGTATACCAAAAATAGTTAGGGAGTTTGTTCGCAGAGGATCGGAATTGTTAATCATTCAGGCAAATGATGGATGGCTTGGAAATTCTTACGGTCCCTATCAACATTTTGAATTAGCAAGACTTAGGGCCATTGAGAACCGAATACCAATTTTAAGATCTGCCAACACAGGCATTTCAGGTATAATCAAATCTGATGGGTCTGTTCAAACTAAGGTAGACTTAAACAAGCAATTAATTTTTCAACAAGAAATTAATATTGCAAAGAGTGGAAGTATTTATTCATTTTATGGAGATGTATTCGCGCTTGTTTGTCTTTTAATTACATTATTAATATCACTATTATCATGCAAAAAGCGTTTTACATAAGTCTCATCCAGTTAAGCATCTTATTTGGTGCTCCAAAAATACATCCAGTAGTTAAATCCTTAATGGTTCCAGGATGGGGTGAGGCATCTCTGGGGCATCAAAAATCATCTAGGTTTTTTATCCATTCAGAAGCAATACTATTGGTTGGCTGTTTATCGGCTTATAAAATTGGAGATATAAAACAAAATGAATATATTGCTTTTGCAAATGAGCATGCCGGTGCAAAAATTATAAGTGATCATAGATACTGGGTTGATATAGGAAATTACAATTCTAATCAAGTATTTGATGAAGAGCATCTTAGGATGAGAGATGGTAAGCAGGGGAAATGGTCATCAGCTCCATGGCTTTGGGAGAATGGTGATAGTTACCGAAAACGATTTGAAAAAATGAGAATTGACAGTGATAAATTATTTTTTACAGGAAAATTCATTATTGGTGGGATTATACTTAACCATATTGTTTCAGGAATTAATACACTTTATTTGACAAGAATTAATAATAAAAAAAGTTACTCTATATCGCCAAGCATAGAAATGCAAAATAATGATATACGTTATTTATTTAAGTTAGAATTAGATATAAAAAATCGGTAGTTAAGAAAAATTAATTCAAGAATATTGTACAGATTTAAAATAATAATACAATACGATGGCTCATCATTTAGCGGTTGGCAGATTCAGAAAAATAAAAAAACAGTGCAAGGAGAGTTAGAAAATGCGCTAAAAACTATTTCTGGATCGAAAGATAGAATTGCTGTACATGGGGCAGGTAGGACTGATTCAGGAGTTCATGCGTATGGGCAGGTCGCACATTTTGATTTGGACACAAATCTTAGATCTATCGATCTTCGCAACGCTATTAATTCTAATATATCGCAAGATTGTAAAATTATGTCCCTTGAAAAAGTTGATAGTGATTTTGAATCACGCTTTGATGCCATAAAGAGAAAATATCGCTACCAGGTTTATTTAGGTAATTCATTATTATTTAGAAATCAAGCATGGCTAATCAATGATATTGAAATAAATATACTTGAAGAATTATCAGAATTGATAATTGGTGAAAATGATTTCCTGTCATTTTCCAAATATAGATCTGAACAAAAAAATACTAATTCAATTATTTATGAATCGGCATGGAAAAAGAAAGATAAATTACTTACATATGAAATATCAGGTAATCGTTTTCTTCATCATATGGTCCGTTATTTAGTTGGAACAATGGTACAGGTTAGCAGAGGACGTTATCCAAAAGTGAAATTCAGTTCATTATTGCATGAACCAAGGAAAAATGTACAAATTCACCGTGCTCCAGCAAATGGTCTAATATTATTAAAAGTAATGTATGATAAATATCAATAAAAAATCTATTACGTTACTCACATTATTAATGATTAATATGTTACTATGTCAATCTGATCTTGATATCTCTAGAAGAACCGCTATTACTAGGGCTATTGAAAAAGTAGGTCCATCAGTAGCCTGCATTAATGTTCAGCAAAATGTAAGTGCTTTTTCAACGCAAGATCCTTTTTTTCGTTATTTTTTTCCTCCTGAAATATATCCTATGAAAAGTTCTGGAAGTGGTGTTGTTATTAGCCCAGATGGTTATGTTCTAACAAATACTCATGTTGTTGAAAATGCTTCCAGAATTACCGTAACCCTTTCAGGCGGCGATGAGTATGATGCTCAAGTGATTGGTATTGATAAAACTTCAGACTTGGCATTGCTTTTGTTAGATGGAGATAATTTTCCATATGCTGAGATGGGTAATTCTGATAATTTGATTATTGGAGAGTGGGTAATTGCATTGGGTAATCCTTTTGAATTATTTAGCATAAGTAATCAACCTACTGCTAGTGTGGGAATAGTCAGCGCTAATCATATGGATTTTGGTATGCAAGAAGAATCAGGCAGGGTATTACAGAATATGATACAGACTGATGCTGCAATAAATCCTGGTAATTCAGGTGGGCCATTGGTAAATGCGAGAGGTGAAATAATCGGTATTAATACTTTTATATTTACAGGCTCAAACTATAATAGAGGGTCTATCGGAATTGGGTTTGCAATACCCATAAATATGGCAAAGCGAATCGCTAAAGAGCTAAAAACTTCCGGAAGCATTGATAGAAGTTTTACAACTGGATTAGTTGTTCAGCCTTTAACCAGGAGCATGATTAGGCATTTGAATGTTCCTTTTAGAGATGGTGTTATCGTAGTTCATGTAGATAGAAATAGT
>CEVN01040217.1_pt1 | contig 12359 bp, 8 predicted proteins | sample 427041 | NCBI WGS metagenome assembly CEVN01 (sample SAMEA2623463, study PRJEB7988) | marine metagenome | biome: marine biome (ENVO:00000447); feature: surface water layer (ENVO:00002042); material: "saline water (ENVO:00002010), including plankton (ENVO:xxxxxxxx)" | depth 5 m
ATTTCCCCTCTTTATGGTGGCACTTTTTTAGATTGTACTTTTGGTCAAGGCGGATATTCTAAAAAAATATTAGAAAAGAAGAATAATAAAATAATTGCAATTGATCGGGATAAAGATGTCCATATACATGCAGAAAAACTGGAAAAAAAATTCCCAAACAGATTTCGATATATAAATAGTAAATTTTCAGAAATAGACAAAGTCAAAATTAAATCAAAAGATCTTAAAGCAATTATATTTGACTTGGGATATTCAACTAATCAAATTAAAGATTTAAGTAAAGGTTTATCATTTAAAAGCACAGGAAAACTTAATATGAAAATGGGTTTAAATGACTTTTCATGCCATGAAGTAATTTCTGGTATGAGTGAGAGAAATTTAAATAAAATATTTAAATATTATGGTGATGAGAAATATTCAAAAAAAATTTCAAAAAAAATTGTTGAAATTAGAAAAATAAAGAAAATAAATACTGAAGATCTAACTAAAATAGTAGATAGCGTTAAAAAATTTAAAAATTCTAAAATAAATAACTCAACAAAGATTTTCCAAGCACTTAGAATTTTTGTTAACAAAGAAATTAGCGAGTTAATCAATGGACTAATAAATGCATTTTTTTTAATTCCAGTGGGAGGAATTATTGCAGTTGTAACATTTCATTCTATTGAAGATAAAATTGTTAAATTTTTTTTTAAAAATTATTCTGAATTAAAAAATTCATCAAGATATTTGCCTTTTAAAGAAAAAAAAAATATATGTTTTAATTTACAGAAAAAAAAACCAATTACACCAAATGCAGAAGAATTAAAAATAAACCCTCCATCAAGGTCTGCTAAGTTAAGATATGCGGTTAAAATAAATAATGAATGTGATTTTGAAGAATTTATTCAAAAGTTTAAAAAACTATTAGATATTGAAAATTTAGAATTTAATAAGTGAGAAAATTATTTTTTTTTATTCCAGTAATTTTTCTAATATTTGCAACAACTATTACAAAGAATTCAACAAAAGAACTTGATAAAAAAATATTTGAATTAAAAGAAAATATGAGTGTTTTACAAGAAAAACACGAGCTTGAAATGCTAGAATATAATTATCTTACATCTCCAAAAAAATTGATGGAATATCAAAAAAAATATTTTGATAATGAACTTTTTGAAGCTGATATACAAAGTTTAAACTGGATTGAAATCAAAAATGAAGAAGTAAAAATTAATAAAATAATAAGTAAAAATGATTGATGAGTATGAAGAAAAAATATTGAAAGAGGAATACAATTCTGAATTCTCTTACAATGAAAACAGACCTAACATCAAAATATCATTTGAAAGAATTGCATTTATTTTTTTTATATTTTTTATAATTGCAATAGTATTTTCATCAAAAGTAATTCTATTAAGTCTTGAAGATAAAGATTTTAAAAAAAAAATTTTAAAAAAAGAAAATTTTAGATCAAGCATAATTGATAAAGAAGGAAATATTTTAGCCAAAACAGTGCAAGTTATAAATGTTGGAATAAATCCAAATTTGGTAATTGATAAAGAAAAACTATTAATTACATTAAAATTATTATTTCCAAAAAAAAATTTTCGAAAAAAAATTTATGGAAAAAAATTTTTTTATGTTCAAAAGAAAATTTCTCAAGAAAAACTAGAAAAAATAATTTTACTTGGCGATAAGTCATTTATACAAGAAGAGAAAATTGCTAGAATATATCCAAATAGTGAATTATTTAGTCATGTTTTAGGACAAATTGATGATAATAATAATGGAATATCTGGTTTAGAAAAAACATTTGATTATGAATTAACAACATCTAAAAATCCATTAATACTAACAGTAGATACAGAGATTCAATATTTAATCAGAGAAGAATTATTAAATTCAAAAGATATTTTTGAAAATATAGGAAGTGCCGCAATACTTATGGATATTAATACAGGTGATATTTTATCTATGGTTTCCCTTCCAGATTTTAATTTAAATAAAAGAGATAAAATCAATGATCCGAAGTTTATTAATAGAGCAACAAAAGGAGTTTATGAATTTGGATCAGTTTTTAAAACTTTTACGATTGCTGCTGGAATAAATTATGATTTAATTAAACCTGAGACAGAATTTAATAAATTAAAAAAAAAAATTCTATGTGCTGGTAATGCTATTTCAGAATATGATGATAAGATTCCTTCAGATTTAACTGCTGAAGAAATTTTAATCAGATCAGGAAATATAGGATCAGCAAGAATTGCTGAAAAAATAGGAATCGATAATTATGATAAATTTCTTCAAACTATAGGTATTTTAACAAATATAAGTTTTGACTTAGAAGAAGTTGGGGAAACCCAAATGGGAAGATGGGGAAAGTGTAAATTATTAACAGTTGGTTTTGGACATGGAATTGCTACAACTTTATTACAGTTAACAAAGGGATATTCTATAGTTTCTAACGGAGGATTTGAAGTATCTCCAACATTAATAAAAAGAGATAAGTATAAAAAAAGTCAGAGAATATTAAAAAAGGATGTTTCAGAAAAATTAAATCCAATATTAAGAAAGATTGTTTCCACAGAAGAAGGAACAGCAGGTTTTGCTAATGTTAAAGGTTATGAAATAGCAGGTAAAACTGGTACTGCAGATATAGCATCTCAAGGAGGATATTCAAAAAAAAAGATAAATACTTTTGCTTCAGTTTTTCCAGCAACTAAACCTAAATTTGTTTTGGTAGTAATGCTTGACGAACCAAAAGCTAACAAAGAATTTGTCTACCATTACAGAGATGGAAGAACACCATACAAAGGCAATTGGAGAAACACTGCGGGATGGACAACAGTTTGGGTAGCTGGACAAATAATTGAAAAGATTGGGCCAATTTTAGCCACAAAATATTAAGAGCGTAAATGATGTTTCTCAAAAATTATTATCCAAAACTAAATAAAAGATTTTTTAAATTTAAGTTTAACGGAATAACCTTCAATTCGAGTGATGTCAAAAAAGATTTCATTTTTTTTGCAATTAAAGGAAATAATTTTGATGGAAACAAATTTATAAAAGATGCTATTAAAAATGGATCTAAAATAATAATATCAGAAATAGTTAAAGAAGAAATTAAAAATAATATTCTATATTTAAGGAATAAAAATCCTAGAAAGCTTCTTGCTGAATTTGCAGCAAAAATAAATTATAAACGTCCAAATAATCTGGTTGCTGTCACAGGCACAAATGGCAAATCATCAATTGCAAATTTCTATTATCAAATCTTAAAACTAAACAAAAAAAATGTTGCATCAATCGGAACACTTGGAATTAGTGGAATTAATTATAAAAAAAATATTTCTAATACAACATTCGATCCCATTCATTTAAATAAAATTCTTAGAGTTTTAAAAGAGAAGAAAATTAATAATGTTATTTTAGAAGCTTCAAGTCATGGATTAAAACAGCATAGGCTAGATGGTATAAAATTTAATTTAGGAATATTTACAAATTTAAGTAGAGACCATCTTGATTATCATAAAACATTCAAAAATTATTTTAACTCAAAGTTAATTTTATTTAGAAAATTAATGAAAAAAAAATCAAGTGTAATTTTTGATGAAGACTTAAATATTACTAAAAAAATTAAAAGCATTTCAAAAAATAAAAATCTCAAAACTTTGAGTATAGGATCAAAAACTTCTAACTTAAAAATTATCGAACATAAATTTGTAAACATGGAACAACAAATTAAATTTTTATACAATGATAGGATTTATAGCTTTTCAACATCATTAATTGGAAAAGTACAAATTAAAAATCTTTTGATGTCAGTTTTGGCTGCTTATAAATCTAATATTAATATTAATAATATTTTAAATTCTATAAAAAAAATAAAGTCTGTACACGGAAGATTAGAAAAAATTGGTAATTTAAAAAATAATTCAATTGTTATATTGGATTACGCACATACCCCTGATGCCCTTGAAGTTTGTTTGAAAAATTTAAGAGATCAATTTTCATTAAAAAAAATTAATATAGTTTTTGGTTGTGGAGGAGAAAGAGATGTTCCAAAAAGAAAAATTATGGGGAGAATTGCAAATACTTATTGTAAAAAAGTTTATTTAACTGATGATAATCCCAGAAAAGAAAACCCAAAAAAAATAAGAAATCAAATTAAAGAACAAATAAGTAGAAAAAAATTAGTTGAAATTTCATCTAGAGCACTTGCAATTAAAAGTGCAATTCAAAACATTCAATCAGATGAAATAGTAGTTGTTGCAGGAAAAGGTCATGAGACATACCAAGAGTATAAAAAGAAAAAATATTTTTCTGATAAAAATTGCATATTTAAATCAATTAAAGAAAAAAATAAAAATCTAAATAAAAATTGGAAAGTGAATATATTAAATGAAAAACTAAAAAATAAATTAAGTAATAAAATTATTATTAATAAAGCATGTATAAATTCAAGGGAAATAAAAAAAAACAATATATTTTTTGGAGTAAGAGGAAAAAAAATAGATGGCAATAAATATGCCAATCAGGCAATAAAAAATGGAGCATCAATTTCAATTATTGATAAAAATTATGGAAAAAAAATAAAAAGTAAAATTAAAGTCAAAAATACATTAAGATTTTTTACAGAATGTGCAGCAAAAGCACGAAATTCATCAAATATTATTGCAATTGGTATAACTGGTTCAGCAGGCAAAACATCTTTAAAAGAATTGTTAGGACAATCTTTAAGTAAAATTTATAATACTACTTATTCAAAAAAATCTTTTAATAACAAATATGGAGTTCCCATTTCATTATTTAATATCGAAAAAAAAGACAAATTTGGTGTATTTGAAATAGGAATGGATAAAAAAGGTGAAATAGACCATTTATCAAAAATTCTAAAACCTAATATTGGAGTAATAACAAATATTTCTTATGCTCATAGCAAAAATTTTAATAATTTATTTGGTATAGCAAAAGCGAAATCAGAGATTATAGATAATATTATAAAAAATGGATCTTTAGTATTGAATGCAGATGATAAATTTTATAATTATTTTAGACTTAAGGCCAAGAAAAGAAATTTAAAAATTATTTCTTTTAGTAGAAAAAATAAATCTAATATCAAACTTGAAAAAATTAAAAACTTTAAAAATATATGTGCTTTAAAAATAGATATTAATGGAAAGTCAAAAAATTTTATAATTAAAAGAAACTTAGAATTTTATATTGAAAATATACTGGCCGGTCTTGCTGTAATTGGTAATTATTTAAATTTATATGACTTAAGTGAGAAATTTTTCTATAATTACAATTTACCTGAGGGCAGGGGAGACTATAAAAATATTAAAATTAACAAAAAAAAAATTCACTTTATCGATGAAAGCTATAATTCTAATCCTTTATCTTTAAAATTTGCTTTAAAAAATTTTAGCAAATTAAGAACTGGGACAAAAAGAAAAATAGTTCTTCTTGGTGATATGTTGGAATTAGGTAAATTTTCAAACAAACTACATGTAGAAGCAGCCAAAATAGTAAATAATACTAGTATAAATAGTGTTTATGTTTACGGAAAGAAAGTTATTGATACGTTTAACAAAATTAGAACACAAAAAAGAGGAAAAATATTATATTCAATTAAAGATGTCTCAAATTTTTTAAATGATGAAATTAAGGATGGTGATTATTTAATGATTAAAGGATCAAATTCAACTGGCCTGAATAATATTTCAAAAAAATTAAAATCTGGAAAGATAAATGCTATTTAGTTTATTTTCAAACTTAGTTGATATTTTTAGTTTTTTTAATGTTTTTAAATACCTAACAGTAAGAACAGGCTTATCAATGTTTACTTCGATGATTGTAGTTTTTATTGTTGGAAATCCTCTTATAAATTATTTTTCAGCGAAACAAATACACAATCCAATAAGAGATGATGGCCCCTCAGAACATATTGTAAAAAAAATAGGAACTCCAACGATGGGCGGATTAATGATATTACTAGGAGTTTTTTCTGGTGTATTATTATGGGGAGACCTTTCAAATCCATATAATTGGTTTTTGATTTATATAGCCGGCTCTTTTGGTTTACTTGGAGCATATGATGATTATAAAAAAATAAAGAAAAATAATTCTTCTGGAATATCTTCAAAATTTAAAATTATTATTCAATTAATTTTAGCTTTAATTGGTATATTAATTATTTATTTTTATAGTGAATCTGGTGAAATTCAGATGTTATATTTTCCATTTTTTAAAAATCTTGTAATAAATTTAGGTTGGTTCTTTGTTCCTTTTTATTTGTTTGTATTGGTTGGATCATCAAACGCAGTTAATTTAACTGATGGATTAGATGGTTTGGCAACCGTACCAGTTATGTTGGTTGCTGCTTGTTTTGCATTTATTAGCTATGTTACAGGAAATATAGTTTTTTCGGAGTATTTGCAAATTCCTTACATTGAAGGAGTAGGAGAGGCATCAATTTTTTGTGGATCTATAATTGGAGCTTGCTTAGGTTTTTTATGGTTTAATGCGCCTCCAGCAAAAATTTTTATGGGCGATACAGGTTCGCTCTCACTAGGAGGGTCTTTGGGAGCAGTAGGAATCATAACTAAACATGAAATTGTTTTGGCTATAACAGGTGGTTTGTTTGTTTTAGAAGCAATATCAGTTATAGCTCAAGTTATTTCATTTAAGCTTACAGGAAAAAGAATATTTAAAATGGCACCTATTCATCATCATTTTGAAAAAAAAGGGTGGCCAGAGTCTACGGTTGTAATCAGATTTTGGATAATTTCTATCATTCTCGCCATGATCGGGCTAGCAACGTTAAAACTAAGATAATGAATGCAAAAAAAAACTATCTTTTATAAAAAGAATTTTTTGATTTATGGTTTTGGCAAGTCTGGTTATGCTTCATATAAATTTTTGTGTAAAACAAATAACTGCAAAATTATTGATGATAATAAGAAAAACATACCTTCAAAATATATTCATAAAACAATTAACTATAAACATTTAAATAATAATAATTTTGATTATATAGTTTTAAGTCCAGGAATTGATTTAAATAAATGTAGATTATCCAGATATTTAAAAAAAAATAGCTCTAAAGTAATTACCGAGCTCGATATATTTTATTTAAATTATCCAAATATAAAAAAAATAACAATTACTGGAACTAATGGAAAATCTACAACTTCAAAACTATTATATGATGTTTTAAAAAAACACGGAAGAGATGCTAGATTAACAGGAAATATTGGAAGTCCAACACTACTTGAAACAAATTTAAAGCATAATACAATTTTTATAATAGAAGCATCATCTTACCAATTAGAATATAGCAAATATTTTAAATCAGAATACTCTTTAATATTAAACCTCTCACCTGATCACTTAGAGAGACATGGAAGTTTTGAAAATTATATAAAAGCAAAATTTAAATTAATAAAAAACCAATCAAAAAATAATTATACTTATATAGAAAAAAAAAATTATTTATTAAATAATTTAATTGAAAAAAACAAAATTAATTCAAAAATTTATAGGATAAATTATAGAAAGTATCAAAAATATTATAAATTGATAACCAATGATTATTTTAGGAATATATCAAACTTTAAGAATCTTTCTTTTATATTTGCTATTTCAAAAAATTTAAAACTTAGCTTAAAAAAAATAATTAATGTATCTAATAAATTTAAACAATTAGATTTTAGGCAGCAGATTATTTACCGATCGAAAAAATTAATCATAATCAATGACTCAAAATCAACTAGCTTTTCCTCAACTTTACCTTTGCTAGAATCTTTTAAAAATATTTATTGGATTTTAGGGGGGATGGCAAAAAGGGGAGATCAATTAAAATTAAGAAAAGAAAATTTTAGAAAAATAAAAGCATATATTTATGGAAAAGATAAATTATTTTTTTCAAAAAAACTATCTAATAAAATTGAATATAAAATATCAAAAAACTTAAATCATGCATTGTTAAAAGTTTTTAAAGATTTAAGAAAAGAAGATGAGCAAAAAAAAATACTTTTATTTAGTCCTTCGGCAGCATCATTTGATCAATTTAAAAATTTTGAAGAAAGAGGAAAATATTTTAATAAAATTATTAGTAAATACTTGAAAAATTAAATTTATTTTATGAAAAATAATTTTGATAACTTTTATAATTGGTGGAAGAATATTGATAAATATATTTTTTCATTAATTTTAATTTTGTTCTTTTTGGGATTATTTTTTTCACTAGTTTCAACTTCTCTTATAGCATCAGACAAACTTGACACAAATTCATACTACTTTTTTATTAAACATTTTTCTTTTATAATTTTAGGAATAACTATACTAATTATTTTTTCATTTTTAAAAGACGAGATTTTATTTAAAGTATCTATTATTTTATTTTGTATTTCATTGATCACTTTATTTTTGGTGCCATTTATAGGAATAGAAGTAAAAGGATCCAAAAGATGGTTAGATTTAGGTTTTTTACCAAGATTTCAACCAATTGAAATTATTAAGCCTTTTTTTATTGTAATTTTATCAACTTTATTATGTCTAAAAAAAAATAATTTATATTTCAAATATTTTTTAAGCAGCATAATACTTTTACCAATCTTATTATTATTGATTTCTCAACCAGATCTCGGTCAAACATTACTTATAGCAATGGTGTGGTTATCTCTTATTTTTGTTTCTGGAATAAATATTTATTTATTTTTTTTATTTTTTTTAATTGTATCGTTAACTGCAACTTACTTAATTTTTTTTGTTTCGAAATTTGAATATATTAAGTCTAGATTTTTATCATTTATAAACTCATCTGAAGTTGGTAATTATCAAGCTGAAAAAGCAAGTGATGCAATTATTAGCGGTGGTTTCTTTGGAAAAGGAATAGGCGAAGGCACACTTAATTCAAAGATTCCAGAAGCTCATACAGATTATATTGTTTCAGTTGTTTCCGAAGAGTTCGGGGCAATTATTGTTATAATTATTATATTCTTGTATTTAGTATTTGCTTACAAAATAATTCAAAAAATTAATTTGATAAATATAGAAAAGATTAAATTAATATTAATTGGTTGTGTTTCACTAATTTTACTGCAAACTTTTGTGCATATAGGAGTTAACATTAGGCTTTTACCAACAACTGGTATGACATTACCATATATAAGTTATGGCGGTTCATCAATTATGAGTACTGCAATAATTTCTGGAATTATTTTAAACTTAACAAAACGAAAAGTAAATTAAATGAAAAAAAATATTTTGATAACCACAGGTGGCTCAGGAGGTCATGTAATTCCTGCCATGATACTTTATGATCATTTGTCAAAAGAGACCAATGTAATTATTTCAACTGATAAAAGAGGCTCAAAATATTTGGATAAAGACGATTATAATTATAAAGTTATTGATACTCCAAAGTTGAATAATATTTTTTTTTTACCCTTTAACTTAATTTTAATATTTTTTCTAACTTTCAAATCATTTATTTTATTGAAAAATAGAAAAATAGAAAAACTTATTTCTACCGGGGGATATATGTCATTGCCTCTAATTTTAGCAGCCAAATTACTTAAGTTAAAAATTTACTTACTTGAACCCAACCTTGTATTGGGAAGAGCAAATAAGTTTTTTTTGAATTCTTGTATAAATATTTTTTGCTATACAGAACAAATTAAAAATTTTCCTAATAATTTAAAAAGTAAAATGGTAATTATTAGTCCTTTAGTGAGAGAAAATATTTATAAATCAAATTTATCATCTATAACAAAAGATAAGTTTAATCTATTAATAGTAGGAGGCAGCCAGGGTGCGAATATATTTGATAAAAACTTAAAAAACTCAATTGTTAATATTTCGAGAAAAGTTTCTATTAAGGTTATTCAACAAACCAGCGAAAAAAATATTTCTAATTTAAGAGATTTTTATTTAAAAAATAATATCGAAAATTTGATTTTTAGTTTTGATAAGAATTTTACAAATATTATCCAGAAAGCTGATCTTTGTTTAACAAGAGCTGGCGCATCAACTTTAGCCGAATTATCAGTTTTAAATATTCCATTTATAACAGTTCCATTGCCAACATCTAAAGATAATCATCAATTTGAAAATGCAAATTTTTATAAGAACTATAATTGTTGTTGGTTAGTAGAACAAAATATTTTTGAAGAAAAAATTGAAGAAATTTTAGAAGATATTTTAATTAATAAAAGTGATTATTTAAAAAAAAAGGAAAATTTAAAGAAATTAAATTACCAAAATACTTGGATTAATGTTAATGAAAAAATATTGAAAATTATAAATGAAAATTGAATTAGCAAAAACAGAAGTTGTTCATTTTGTAGGAATTGGCGGCATTGGAATGAGTGGACTTTCTTTAATCATGAAAGGTAAGGGATTTAAAGTTCAGGGAAGTGATATTTTATTAAATAAAAATATTGAGAGACTAAAAAAAGAAAAAATAAAAATTTTTATAGGACAAAAAAAACAAAACCTAAAAAATGCAACAATAGTTGTAATATCCTCAGCAATTAAAAAAAATAATCCAGAAATTATTGAGGCAAAAAAAAAAAATCTTCCTGTCATTACAAGAGGCAAAATGTTAGCCCATATAGTTTCTTTGATGAAGAATATAGTTGTAGTGGGTTCACATGGAAAAACTACGACAACATCGTTAGTTGCATCAATTTTACAAAAAACTAAGTTGGATCCCACAATTATTAATGGCGGTGTTATTAATTCTATAAAAAATACAGCCGTACTAGGAAAGAGCGAATGGTCAGTTTTAGAGGCAGACGAGTCCGATGGTAGTTTTGTCCATGTTTCTCCAACTTATTCGATTATTACAAATATAGATAGAGAACATATGGATTTTTATAAATCTGTGGATAATTTAAAAAATTATTTTATCCAATTTATTGAAAAAGTTCCTTCATTTGGAAAATCATTTATTTGTATAGACGATAAGATAAATAATGAACTTGTTAAAAAATTAAATAGTCAAAATATTTATACATATGGATTAAATTCTAGATCTAATTTTTTAATTAAAAATATTAAGCAAAATAAAAAATATACCGAATTTGATTTACTAGTAAATGTTCCTAACAAAAAAAAATTATTTATAAAAAAAATTAAAATACCATTACTTGGTATTCATAATGTTAGGAATTCAGTTGCCGCAGCAGCTGTTTCTCTAACAGTTGGAATTTCTATCTCAGATATTAAAAAAAGATTATTAAATTTTACTGGTGTTCAAAGAAGATTTAATAAAATATTTACTTATAATGAAATAGATTTTTATGATGATTATGCTCATCATCCATCAGAGATAAAGGTTGTGTTAGAAGGTGTTAATAAAGTTTATAATGGTTATGATAAAGTTTGCATATTTCAACCTCATCGAATTTCAAGATTAAAGGATCTAAGAAAAGAATTTTCTTTTGCTTTTCAAAAAGCTGATATTGTTGTCTTATGTCCAGTATATACCGCAGGAGAAAAAATAAAATTAGGATTTAGCTATTTAAATTTTGCAAAAGAGATTATAAAAAATTCAAAAGTAAGATTATTTTTAGTTAATGATAACAACCAATTAGCAATATTTCTTAAAAAAAATATGTATGGAAAAAAAATTGTAATAGGAATGGGTGCTGGATCTATTTCTAATTGGATGAGAGAACTTCCAAAATTAATGTAATGGAAATTAAAGAGCTAAAAAATTTATTGATCGAATTTGGTGAGAATGTGAGTTTTGAACATGATCTAAAAAAAAAAAATTGGTTTAATATTGGTGGAAAATCAAAAGTATTTTACAAGGCTGAAAATTTAAAACAATTAGTTAATTTAATAAAAAAGCTAAAAGGAAGAGAAAAAATATTTATTCTTGGAGCAGGTTCAAATACTTTAATGACAGATAATTTTTTTGATGGTGTGGTCATAAAATTAAGCAGGAATTTTAATAATATATCTTTATTAGGCGATGATATAATAATAGCAGGAAGTGCGGTTTTAGATAAAGCCTTGTCTGATTTTGCAATAAATAATAATTTAAGTGGATTTGAATTTTTGTCCTGCATTCCTGGAACTATTGGAGGAGGGATAAGAATGAATGCTGGTTGCTTTGGAAAGGAATTTAAAGACATATTATTATCTATTCAAGCTATTGATGTTTTTGGAAATGTAATAACCATACCTTCTGAGGAAATTAAATTTGAATATAGAAAGACCAGTTTGTCAGATGATCTAGTTTTTTTGAGTGCTTCTTTTAAAGGCTTAAAAGGAGACAAAAAAGAAATAAAAAATTTTACAAATGAGTTAAAATTAAAAAAAGAAAAATCACAACCATCTAGAATAAAAACAAGTGGTAGCAC
>CEVN01081369.1_pt1 | contig 12340 bp, 13 predicted proteins | sample 427041 | NCBI WGS metagenome assembly CEVN01 (sample SAMEA2623463, study PRJEB7988) | marine metagenome | biome: marine biome (ENVO:00000447); feature: surface water layer (ENVO:00002042); material: "saline water (ENVO:00002010), including plankton (ENVO:xxxxxxxx)" | depth 5 m
GTGCCCCAGATTCCAGCGACTAGGTGGGCGGAGATGGCGCCGACGACGTCGTCGATCTTCATCTTGTCGATCATGGGCACCGCGACCACAACCAGGGCGCCACCAACCCCGCCGACAATGAGTGCGATGAAGTGGTTCTGTAGATCTGGTCCTGCGGTAATCGCCACCAGGCCGCCGATTGCGCCGTTCAAGGCTAGCGAGACATCGACCTTGCCATACATGAGCTGCGCCAGGACCATCGACACGACCACGCCGGCGGCGGCGGCTAGATTGGTATTTACGTAAACAATCGACATGGCGGTCGCGTCAAGCGCGCCGCCGAGCGCTAGCTGGGAGCCACCGTTGAAGCCGAACCAGCCGAACCATAGGATGAACGTGCCTAACGTCGCCAATGGAATGTTGGCGCCAGGAAGCGCCCGAACGCTTCCGTCGGGTCCATACTTGCCGTGCCGGGCGCCAAGGATGATGGCACCGGTCAATGCCGCCCATCCGCCGGTGGAGTGAACCAGAGTAGAGCCGGCGAAGTCGGTGAAGCCCATGGCGTCGAGCCAGCCACCGCCCCAAACCCAGGAAGCCTGGATGGGATAGATGACGGCTGCGAGAACGACCACGAAGACCATGAACGGCCAGACCTTAATCCGTTCGGCGACAGTACCCGAGACTATGGACGCGGCGGTTGCCACAAAGACCATCTGGAAGAACCAGTCAGATGGAACAGAATAACCGCCCTCGATAACCTTGCCTACCATCTCCGGCGTTGCCTTATCAGCGTTAATTAACGCCAACTCGTCGCCTGACGGGTTGTAAAGAAACGAGAGTGTGCCCATCACCCCCCCCTGCGGGACGTCAACGTACATGAGGTTGTAGCCGACTAGGTAAAAGGTGATGCCGGCCAAAGAATACAGAGCAATATTTTTAAGGCAAATGGTGGCGGTGTTCTTTGCTCGGACCAAGCCCGACTCCAGCATAGCGAAACCCGCCGCCATGAACATGACCAGAACACCATGGATTAGGAACGAGAAGGTATTGAACACGTAAGCGCTCTCGGTGCTGACCTCAGCCTGTGCTGGGACTGCGCTGATGAGGGCGGCGGCGCCCAGAAGAACTGCCGTTCGTTTCTTGTGGATAAGGGAAAATGTCATAATGCTCTCCTATAAAGCTTCAGCGCCCGTGTCGCCGGTGCGGATGCGGACTGCGGAATCGAGGGAATAGACGAAGACCTTGCCGTCACCAATTTTCCCCGTCTGGGCCGCGCCTGTGACTGCCTCGACGACTTGCTCAACGATCTCTTCCTTAACGGCGATTTCCAGTTTGACCTTGGGCAGGAAATTCACTTCATATTCGGCGCCCCGATAAATCTCGGCCTGGCCTTTTTGCCGGCCAAAGCCCTTGACTTCACTGACGGTCATGCCTTCAACGCCGAGCGGCAACAGCGCGTGACGAACTTCCTCAAGCTTGAAAGGCTTGATGACTGCCATGATCAGCTTCATGTGCTGGCTTCTCCTCTCGTTTGGCCGCCGATGCGGACCCCAAGGGTTGGGCACGGCGGCGATTGTTTGGCGGGATGAAACCCGCTAGGATACTTCGATATAATCAAATTCCGTGCCAATTTTCTGAAGCTGGAAGAATTGTTGAAAACCAAACCATTACAATTGACGACTGTTCAGAGTCAGACGACCAAACCTGAAATAATGCTTATAAATTAGACATATTTTATATATGCATAAATTTTAGGCATTAAGAGAGCAAATAATGGCAGCCCACGTTCGGACTCAATGTGAAACGCAAGTTGATGTATTGATTGTTGGTGGCGGGTTCGTGGGCAACACGCTTGCCGCGGCGCTGGCCGGGACCGGTGTTTCGTCGGCCATGGTGGATACGGCGGATCTGCGCGAAGCCGTCGACGCTGAATTTGACGGTCGCTCCTTCGCCGTCTCCTTGTCCAATCAGCGGTTGTTGGCGGGCGTCGGGATCTGGGAGGGCCTTGTGGAACGTGCGGCGCCAATCCTCGACATTCGCATTTCCGACAATCGGTCCTTGATGTTTCTGCACTATGACCATCGTGAAGCCGGAGACGACCCGATGGGGTTCATGGTCGAGAACCATCATCTGCGCCGGGCGCAATATGAGCGCTTGCAGGCGGCGGATGACGTGCGCGTTTTTGCGCCGGACCGCGTCGAGCGCCTGATCCGAAATCAGCACGGTGTCTCTGCAGAATTAGGAAGTGGCGGGAAAGTATGGGCCCGCCTCGTGGTTGGCGCGGACGGGCGCAGCTCAATGGTCCGTGCTGATGCCGGGATCGGGACTACCAGGTGGAGCTATGATCAATCGGGGATCGTCTGTACGGTGCGCCACGAGCGCCACCATAATAACATCGCTCATGAACGGTTTCTCCCCGCGGGCCCATTTGCTATTTTGCCCCTTCGGGGCGATCCACCCGCGGCGGGTAACCGTTCGTCACTGGTCTGGACCGAGCGCAATGTCCTGACGCCGACCATAATGGGTCTGGATGACACTTCGTTTATGGCCGAAGCTCGCCTACGCTTCGGCGACTTTCTTGGTGAGGTCGAGTTGGCCGGGCCGCGCTATGTATTTCCCCTGAGCCTCCAATTCGCCCAGCGCCTTATGGAACAGCGTCTGGTCCTCGCCGGCGATGCGGCCCATGCCATGCACCCTATCGCGGGGCAAGGATTAAACATGGGGCTCAGGGATGTGGCGGCCTTGGCAGAGGTTCTGGTTGATGCGGCGCGTCTGGGACAAGACGTGGGAGACCAGCAGGTTCTGGCGCGCTATGTTCGCTGGCGGAGGTTTGACAACACCATGATGTTGGCTGCAACGGACGGTCTGAACCGGTTATTCTCGAATGATGTGAGCCCGGTTCGCCTGGCGCGGGACCTGGGCCTAGCGGCGATTAACCGCCTGCCTCCCGTAAAGCGGTTTTTCATGCGTCACGCTATGGGGCTGGTCGGCGACTTGCCGCGTTTACTTCGGGGCGAGCGCCTGATTTAGGGATCGCGGCTCAGACCGTCGCGCGCGAGCGCATCCAGATAGCCCTGCCACATTTGATCTTGGCGTTGGCCAAATTCATAGAGGTGGTCCCAGGTATAAATGCCCGTGTCGTGCAGGTCGTCGAACTTGATACAGACCGCATAATTTCCCACTGGCGTCACGTCCATTATGCCTACATAGCGGCGGCCGGCGACAATGGTTTTTTGACCGGGGCCGTGTCCCTGGACTTCGGCGGATGGGCTTTCCACCCGAAGGAGTTCGGCGGGAAGCCGAAAGCTCTCGCCCGTGTCGAAATCCACTTCCAGGATCTTCTCTTCTCGCTTCAGGCGAAGCTCCGTAGGTTTATGGATTTGACTGAAGTTATCGCTCATGGCTTTGCGCTCCCGTCAGCAGTGTCATCGAGGGTCCGGGCCTCCTCCGGCAACATGATGGGCACGCCATCGCGAATGGGATAGGCAAGACCGGCGCGCCGGCTGATTAGCTCCTGGCGTTCAAAATCGTATTCCAATGGCGCCTTGGTGGTCGGACACACCAAGATTTCCAGCAGCTTTGGATCAACGGGTTTTGCCTTGTTCACAGCACCGGCCCTATCAGTGACGCGCCGCTGTGGTCTCGATACCGTGCATGGCCATCTCCAGGATGGTCTGTAGCTGTTCGGCGCGTTTGGCCAGGGTTTGCGCCTCGAGGAGAAGCTGTTTCTCCTCGGGTTTCATGGGGCATCCCATTGCCGCAGTGGTTACCAGAACCAGATCTGGCACTTCGTCTAGGGCGTCCCAGTCCGTATCCAGGTTGCGGCGCTCGAAATAGATTTTCAAGGCAGCTAGGAGGCTGCTGCGGTTGGTGATGGCCGTATCGCCGGGGTCAAGGTCATCCAAAAAGAGACTGTAGTCGGCATCCACGCGGCGATAGCCTCGGCATGTGTCCAATTCGTGGGCAATCTTAAACCGGCATACACCGGTTAGGACAATTTCATAGCGGCCATCCCCCGGATCGGCAAACTCCGTAATCCGTCCCAGGCAGCCGATGTCGAAGAGTGGACTGTCATCGCTGACGGTTTCGCGTTCGGCGCTCTGAGGCTGGATCATGCCCATGAACCGATCGGCGCCGAGGGCATCTTCAGTCAGCGCGACGTAGCGCGGTTCGAAAATATTAAGTGGCAGTTGCCCGTGAGGCAGCAACAATGCGCCGGTCAGGGGGAAGACTGGAATCGTCGGAGGCAGACTATCCGGGGTCATGAGAACAAGATCGATGAAAGACGTTTGCGACCGGCCACGGTCAGTTCGTGGGTGGGGCCTAGGGTATCGAAGACTTTCAATAATTGAACCCGGCCGGCTTCTTCGTTCCAGCTCCGGTTCATGTGGATCAGATTGAGAAACTCGTCAATGGCCAGTTCATGTTGCCCCACTGCGAACAGGCCCATCGCCAAGTCGAACCGGGCTTCTGGATTTTTCGGATCCGCATCCACTTTTTGGCGCAATGGCGGGATGTCGCCGGCGCCCTCTGCGGCTTCGTCAAGCTCGACAGCGGACACCGCGGCAGCAATCTCCGGCATGTTTTTCAACTCCATGGGCAGGGTGGCAATAATCTTCTCTGCGGCCTCGCGGTTACCGATTGCAAGGGACGCACGGATCACGCCGGCGATGGCCACCTCGTTGTCAGGAGCTTCAGCCTGGATTTGTTTATACAACGCCAGCGCTTCGTCAGGAGTGCCGGCCTCCAACATTTCCTTGGCCGCGTCGAGGGCCTGCTCCATAGGCGGCTTGGCGTCGCCTAACAGCCGGTTAATGAAGGATTTGATCTGGCTTTCCGCGACGGAGCCAGCGAACCCATCAACAGGCCGGCCGTCCTTGAAGGCGAAAACGGCTGGAATCGACTGGACACTTAACTGTGCGGCGAGTTCTTGGTTCTCGTCGATGTTTATCTTGACCATGCGCACAAGGCCGCCAGCTTGGGTGACAGCCTTTTCTAGGGCGGGGCCCAACTGCTTGCAGGGACCGCACCATGGCGCCCAAAAATCGACGATGATGGGGACCTGCATGGAGGCGTCGATGACATCCTGCATGAAGTTGGCGGTGTTTGAATCCTTTATCAGTGGGCCGCCGGCGGCGCTTGGAGCTGGCATGGCGTCTGGGGCCATGTGCAATTGGCCGGGTTGTGTCTCCTGCTGGGCTCCAGGGACGGCGGCGCCCTGCGGCCCCGCTGGTCCCTCAATTGGGCTCATGCTACCGTCCGGGTTCATTTTAAATTCCATCTTTTGTCCCCTGAATTGTGGACTGTCCACTCTCCATAGATGGCGCATCCATGGGATTGGCGCAAGGCCTCAGCGCGTGAACGCGCCTAAAGTGCGATGATCGTTGGCTCGTGCCTTGTGTCGCGTAAAAAAATCTGTAAGCCTTCTGGCGAAATCTGGGTTGTCGCCGTGTTTGTCAGTGGATGAAAGTTTACCGCATCAAATGCTAGCAAGCTCTTGTCGAGAATAACGGTCACCTGATTATCCGAATCGTTGATGACGCCAAATGGCGTCACGGAGCCAGGTTCCAATCCCAAGACCTTCGACAAAAGATTGGGCTTCCCGAAGGACAGCTGTGCTGCTCCAATCTTCTTTCGGAGCGCCTTCAGATCGACATCTCTGTCCTCTAGGGTAACGACTAGCCAAAGGCGGCCTTTCTTATCCTTAAGAAAGAGGTTCTTGGTATGGCCTCCGAGAAGATCACCACGTAGACGCTTTGATTCCTCCACGGTAAAGACAGCGGGATGGTCAACAGTTGTTGTCACAATGCCAAGGGCATCAAGGCGGCTCAGAAGATCGTTGCGTGTTAAAGCCATGGGTAAATTGTAAACGCCAGATTCTGTAGCCTCAAGCGCCACTGACGGCTCTCGAAACAAAAGTGTAAAGTTGACCCTTGCAAAGGTCAGACCAATGCGTATGATCGGCGCGCTTTGAAGCGCTCATTTTGTTCAAAGCGGGCGTAGCTCAGGGGTAGAGCGCAACCTTGCCAAGGTTGAAGTCGTGGGTTCGAATCCCATCGCCCGCTCCAGTTTCTTCAATGGGTTAGGCCATATTTTTCCAGATAGGCTAATTGATACCCCACTCTATCCCCACAAATTGGCTCTTCAAATTAGTTCTGAACGCTGTCTGATTTGCTTTAATTAGACATTATAACTCGTGCGTGTGCGGAGTAACCAGCTTGTGGGGGCTAAGGACCGCTCTGCTAGCATCACTGCTGCTGTTGGTACGTGGAGGCGAATTGTCTTCGAGGGAGACATGTACTGGGTGCATCAGAACCTGCTGACGAAACGCAGATAATTTTTGGGAACTCAACTCCTCACGATTTGAAATGAGAAAGTTGCAATGAAATCCATCTATCCACTTACAGTAATTGTTGCGCTAGCTCTACTGTCATCAATCCCGGCACAAGCTGGTATCCTCGATGACCTAAATTCAGCTGTGAGAGGTTATTTAGGCGACAGGGAACACAATCAGTATAACGTGTTATTTTATAAGGAAGACGGGAAGGAAGTCTTTCTGGGCAAGGTAAAAGGCATCAGTAATTGCCAGCGCATGGCATCATCATACGCTCGGCAACAAAATATGCGTATGGACTGGATATGTTGTCTTACTTCAGATGGGTCGTTCTGTAAGGAAAAGCATAGGTGATAAAGACTATTTTTTAATTTGGAATAAATCCACCACCTAACATTGGAAGGATAGAAATATGCGTAATCGTGGAATTATTCCCATATGTCTAATATTACTTTTTCCTATATTTGGGATTTCCAACAAAGCTTATGGCAAGATGAGTTTTCAATGTAATTACGCTGAAAAAATAGATCAGCATTATGATCATATGGAGGCAAGTCCATCTCAGTGGAAAACAAAAACGTCTACTGTAAACCATAAATTTAAAATAGAGATTGATTCTGTTGAGGGAAACTCCTTAGACAGGGCCAAAATTTTTTACTCAGATGGCCCAACATTATGGAGCTGGACCGGTAAATGCCGTTCCACTAATTAATGTTATAGGCGTCGACATTAGATAAATAAATTCATACTTCGCTTTTATACATATTTCACGAGCATTGACCCCGTGTGATTCCTAGCAGAGTTAGTCAGTGTTTTAAGTATAAAGGGACGTCAAAGTGCTAACTAAGCCTCGGTTCTATCCAGACAATATCCAAACTGGAATATTGTTGATGTTGGTGTACTCGCTATTCGCTCTAATAATTGACTCAATCGCAAAAAAATTAGTTTTTGATGTTAATACGACCCAAGTGGTATGGGCTCGCTTTGCTTTCCACTCGCTCGCGCTCGTTATGTTTTTTGGACCTAAAAAGTTTTTGCAATTATCCAAAACAAAAAATATCAAGTTACAAGTAACCCGGTCTTTATTATTGATTTCTACCACATTCCTCTTTTTTTCAGGACTTTATGTAATCGGTTTGGCAACTGCTCATTCCATATTTTTTCTAACCCCTATTTTAGTAACGGCCTTAGCAATTCCGCTACTTGGGGAGCGTGTAGGCGTCAGGCGGTCGTTTGGTGTCTTTGCGGGCTCTATAGGCGCATTATTAATCATCCGACCTGGTTTCGATAATTTTTCCCCAGAGTCGTTATATTTTATCGGTGCAGCTCTCACCGCCTCACTTTATCAGCTTGCCACTCGACATTTAGGTAAATCCGATCACGCCTATACGACACTTTTTTATACAGCAGCGCTGGGGACAATCATTTTTTCATTAATAGTTTGGTTTGATTGGCAACCTATCAAGATAATTGATTGGGGCCTAATGATCGCTCTTGGCTTCTCAGCCGCTTTGGGGCATTTCTTTTTGATCAAGGCTTTTCAAATGTCTCCTGCATCGGCACTTATGCCATTTACCTATTCATCGCTAATATGGGCGCTCATTTTCGGATATTGGTTTTTCAATGAATTACCCGACCAACAAACAGTTCTTGGTTCTGTAATAATCATCGGCAGCGGTCTTTACATCTACATAAGGGAAAAGCGTGAAATACCAAATAGGTAGGGGGTCTTTAGACAAATTTTACCCTTCAAAACCCATCCTATTTATAATCGAAGAACCATAAGAATAATCGACCTCATCTTATGGCCCCTCCCCATGCCATAATCAGGAAAAACCCAGGACCACCATCATCATACAATGGCCTTTGAGAGGGCCTGAGTCACTCACACAGCCTTCTCTAGACCACTCAAATATTCCGCGGGAGTCTGAAAACAAAGATGACTCTGTATGACTATTAAATTGGATTCTAGAGGATATCTATAAGGGGTATCTGAGTGGGGTCTAAAGTAGACCAAAGTGGATCCACAAATCGCACCACCTATGCTACACAGGGTGATGATGTATTGTTAAACCAATCAGGTTTATCGTTTTGTTGGTCACCTTGTTAGGGGCGGAAGACCACAATGAAATCTAGGTTGAAGACAATTTCTATTAATTGTTTTATCGTGCTGCTTTCATTAATTTTCGGGCTAATATTGCTGGAATTAATAATCCGCCCAATCAGCGGAATGGCCAAGCCCTATGACGTAGAACCTACAGATCCGCGTGAAGATATACGCTATGGCGTTTTAGATGTTCGAGGGTTTTGGACTTGGAAACCCCTCTATAATGGGCAGTTTGACAACGGGATTGATTTTTCAGGCAAGCATATCTCGACATATGCCAACGGCACCCGAGCCATACCATGTCTAATTGATCCAGCAACCCGGGGCTCTCGTATTTTTTTGCTAGGAGATAGCCAGACTTTTGGATGGGGATTATCCGACGCTGAGGCATGGGCAAACCAACTCCAATGCCGGATTGAGAAATCACAGCCCGGAACCGTTGCAGTCGTCAACATGGGATTTCCTGGCACGCAGGTAGATCAATACTATGCGAGAGGTGTGGGTCAAATTGAAGCCGCCATTAATGCGAATGATACCGTGGTGGTATCGTTCACCTGGAACGATCTTGTTACTTTCAGCGGCGGCGAGATATTTGTTCGCCAAGTCTTGAAGGATGCCGGCCTCCGGTTGGTGGTTATTCCAAACCACCCTAATATTAGGGTTGAACCAATCGATAAAAACTCAGCCCTTCCCTTTGAGCCTCGTGAGCAGCGCGATTTCGACATCCAATTGATGAATCCGACTAAGTATAAGGGCCAACCGAGTTGGCGATATCCTATCTACAAACAGTACGGTATTTTCATTCCATTATTTGATTCCTTATGGTCTTTTGTAAATTCTTTACAGTATGTCTCGGCTGCTTTTCGAGTAGCATGGTCGAATGCGCGGCTGATATTCTATAGGCTTCGCCCGGAAAAAGCGCTTATAAAAAAGATTTCCAAAAATACGTTTCAAAATAATTTTCTAGTATTGAAAGCATTGGAGACGAGACTGAGGCGCAAAGGAGCAAGGGTATTGATACAACTTCTACCCTCGCGCCTCTTCTTCGATGACTTTTATTATCAAGCCTATTCAAAAGGCGGCGTTTCTTTCGCCGATCAAGATTTTTTGGGCCATATCGCTCAGCCTTTTTGCAAGAGCTTGGATTTGATTTGTGTAAATCGTTTTGAAGAACTCAAGACTAGGGAGCGAGACCTGCATACCTTCCCCACTGACGGCCATTATAACCAGACAGGCGCGACGTCTGTAGCAAAAGCGCTCTTTATCGATATTTTTAATATAGTCAATAAGTAGGTCGTCGACTTCATATTCGACATAAACCAAGCTGTGGTCGGGCTCCCGAGTGCGTATTATCCTTGGATCGTCCACGTAGTCAGCAGTATGATTATTGTAATTATTCTTTATATTGAGAAAAAATTTCACGGTGGTATTGTAGGAAACCCCTTATTGGAATTTTATCTATAAGTTCAGTTTTGATTAAGTGAGAAATTTACCAAGTTTTGAAAAACGCCTCCGAATACGGGGAATATATCAATTTTGCGCTTAATAAAGTGGTTATTATTGTTTCGACTGCCTAGTGTTGTTAGGTGGCGCAACGAAACGTAGCAACATATAAAAGACGAGTGTAGGCATTATGTGCACTAGTATTCTATTAGTGCTGTCATGACTTCCACAATGCTTCCATGGCACCTGAATAGCAATCGCGATAACCACCAAAATGTAGCCCATGATAACGTATACAAAAATTTTTTCGTCCTGAAGATTGCCCCGGATAAATGTCATGAGAAGCGTGAGGGCACACATCCCACCCCAGAAAAAAGTGCTGCCAAGAGCCGGGTCTCCAATGAAACATGCGTATTTGTATAATGCGTTGATAGTGATTTCTGGTTTCATCATTCCGTACAACACGATAAATGCCACCAAACCCGAGATCATCAATGGCGGGAGGGCTTCAACCACTCGGTGGAGATTAGGAGTTCTTTGAATTAAACGGGGCCACAAAATGAGCGCAGTTGCTGCTCCGAACAGCCCGGGCGCCGCACCTATACCAAACAGTTGATACACACTGAACATTCCTCGACCAAAGCTTTCAATAATAATCAAGGCGTACCAAGCGCCAAAAGTCAGCCCAATGACAGCGATAAGTATCGCACGAGTCCGTATATCTATAGTTCTAAGGCTCACTGCAACGACCAGCATGGGCAAGGTCGTGAGGCCACTCTCGACCCGTAGTGTGAGTGTTCCAAATATGGCTATAACCATTAAGCCAAGCCATTTTGGCTGATTTTCCGTGATGGCTAACCAGGCTGCCGTGCACCCGACAAAAATAGAAAATCCGTAAACCGGCGCTGTCTTAAGATAAAAGGAGCCCCAGGCATAGGGATAAGTGCTGACCAGTGTCGCTCCAGCCAAAATGGGAAGGCCAATCTGAATCCAAGAATTAAATGGCCACCAAACTGCTAAAATGCGGCGACCTAGCGCGACATAAAGACCCAATGTGCTTAAAGCGTGAAGAGGTAAGATACTTTTGAAGTAATCAATCCCAAAATAAAATGCGACCATTTGCGTAAAGGCAATGAAGCTTGAAAAACTGGCGAGGAGTGCGCTGATTCCATCTGTAAATCCACCGTGATGAGAAATTTGTTTCCCCATCGCCAACATAAATAATGAATCGGAAGCAATGATTGTTAGCTCAAAATACTGAAATATCGCACTAAATACACAAATTGGTAGCGCGGTAATCGCCGCCCGGATTAGTTCAGGTCTTTGCACGGCAGGGCCATAAAACACATTGGCAACGAAAGCGGCGCCTCCGCAAAGGCCGAAGGGGACCCATGGAGAATAGGGAATATGTAAAACTAAGACTATGATTGTTGATAGCATCCATATCGCAGTTCCCGCAGGAAATGCGGCGAGAAACATTACCCCACAGTCGAGCCCCACAAGAAAAATTCGCAAGTAGGCCCAGCCAAAGATATAGACAGTCAGGATTACAAGAACTTCAATCATCGTTTAGAGATGAGCATATCTGATCGGTGCGAGGGTCTGAGGGACGATAAAAACAATACCCGCAGTTCGCAATATTATGGACCGTCGGCGGGTTATATTGAGATCGGGAATTATGACCACAACCTTCCCATCTAGGCGATTGATGGCTGCGCTAAAATATGGCCTATTTAACAAGGCAGATGATTCAGCGTCGCTCAGATCGGGTTGATATGGTCGGATCGTCACACTACGAAAGCCTCCATAATTCATATTATACATGTCAGAGGCGAGAGACGGCTTCTTTGCGAAGCTAATCAAGTCCCAATCGTGAAAGTAATTTTCGATGACTCCGTAAAGTTTCCAACTGCGGTCGTTTCCGAATGGATATCGAGCGTAATTATATTCTAGTGCACCCCCATACCTAGGTGCCCAGGGATGGTATTTGACTGCGACAGCAGGCCAACCGGTAAGGTTTAAGAAAATGATTATGGTGAAGACCATTACGAGAGTGATTGGACCTAGTAATTTATTATTAAATAACCCCATTAATCTGGTCTCTTAAATAAATAACGTTGATAACTTTTAGACATTATGAAACACATTATTAGATATGCTTTACGTGCCCAAAATAACTTAGTCCAGCAATGTATTTCGAACTGCGAGTGGGGTAGCTTGGTAGATCCATCATTATCTGTGCCGCGTGATCTTTCGCTGACGGCGGGAACTTAAACTCAACGATTATCTTGTCGTCCCATTTTTGTCTCCGACCCTCCAAGCTTGGCCGTTTTAGCAAGTCAATGAATTGAAGGTTCTTATCAATTGTGACCCTTATATCCTGACTTCCACAAAAATAAGCGCGCTCATAACCAACATATAACACTGGCATAATAATACCACCGCGAGATAAAAAAGCGGCTACCGGGGTTTGATAG
>CEVN01023384.1_pt1 | contig 12311 bp, 10 predicted proteins | sample 427041 | NCBI WGS metagenome assembly CEVN01 (sample SAMEA2623463, study PRJEB7988) | marine metagenome | biome: marine biome (ENVO:00000447); feature: surface water layer (ENVO:00002042); material: "saline water (ENVO:00002010), including plankton (ENVO:xxxxxxxx)" | depth 5 m
AAAGTTAGATAAAAGATTTAGTTATTCGCAATAACTTTCTTTTTTTATGTAACTCATCTTCAAACTATCGACATTTTGACGTATATTTAGTTTATGTCTGAATATAACTTGATGAGAATATTAATTTTATTGAGCATTTTTATAAGTTCTTCAATTGTTAGTGCTGATATTGATTTTGATCAGAAATTAGACTTTATTGTGGCGAAGCAGTTTTCAGAAGATACTAAAGAAGAAATTGTAGATATTACCTTCATAGCTCTTAGGGATATGGACATAGATATTTCTTCTGTAGACAATTTTGAAGAGTTTCTTGATCCTTTTTTGGATGAATATTTTACCGAAATAAAGCTAGATATTAGGGAGTTATATCTCGATAAATTTACTGAAGAGGAATTATCTGCTTATTATGACTTTATAAGCAAAGAGTCAGGGCTATCCTTCCTTGCTAAGCAAATTGAAATAAGCTCAGATATTCTTGAGATAAGTTTTAAGAATACGAACAGAATGGTTAATCGTCTAAATAACCGACTCATCAGAGATTACCCAGAACTCTTTGAAGACTTGTATTAAATAACTTAGCTTAATATTGTTCGGTAACAGCTTTTATCGAGCTTTCAGCCACTTCTACGATTTGATCAATTTCACTGTCTTCTATAATAAAAGCAGGACCTATACATATGATGTCTCGGTATTCACCCGTTCCTCCTGGATAAAGAAATACACCTTGCTCCAGCCCCTTTTGCATAACTTGTCCTGTAATCTTATATTCTTCTGGAAAAGGTTCTAAAGAACTTTTATTTTGCACTATTTCTATCCCAATCAATAACCCCTTACCTCTAATTTCTGCTACATGAGGATGCTGGCCTAGCTTTTTAGTCAATCTTTCAATAATTTTATTTCCAAGCGGTTCAACTCTGTTGCATAGCTTTTCTTCTCTGAGGATTTTCAAAACAGCGCAGGATGCAGCACAAGATTGAGGTAGGGCAGCAAAAGTATGAAACATTACTTCATACCCAGCTTTCTGAATAGAGTCTGCTATTTCGTCTGTACTATAAGTTCCTCCAATGGCGGCATAGCCACCTCCCATGCCTTTTCCTGCAATTAATATGTCAGGTTCCAATTGATATAAATTACTTGCAAAATCTGTACCCACTCTTCCAAATCCAGTCATTACTTCATCTGCAATTAAGAGAATGTCATTCTCTTTCAAAATTTCTTGTGCCTCCAGCCAGTAACCATCAGGTGGAGAGATCGCTCCCCCGCTTGAACCATTGATCGGTTCCATTAGCAAAGCTGCAATTTTATTAGCACCTATTTTTTTTATGGTGTTTCGTAGATCATCAATATAGTAGTCCTTGGCATCAGGATGAAAACTCCCGACTGGACATCTTAAAGGGTAGGGTGTTTCAATTGATACAGGTTTAGGAACATAGCTTTCCAAGCCTCTTTTCCTAGCTATGTGGCCTGAAATACCGGACATATTTAGAGTAGTACCATGATAGGAAAGACTTCTGGTTAAAATTATATTTTTTTCAGGTTTTCCTCGACTCGCTTGATATTGTATTGCTAATTTAACAGCTGATTCATTTGCCTCTGACCCTCCGGATGAAAGATGAATTCTTGTCAAATGAGGCGGTAGCCAATATTCTCTTAGCTCATCAAGCAAGGCCTCTCTTTCGGGGGTCAGAAATGGAGGAAGTATATATGTATTACTTTTTAAGGCATTAGCGACTGCTTCTGCAACTTCTTCTCTTCCATAACCTATGTTGCTTACTATAGCTCCCCCAGCAGCATCCAGTATTTTTTTACCATCTTTCGTATATAAATAAGCGCCTTCAGATCTTTCAAACTCTATACCCCAAGTTTGTTTTAGAAATGGCCATTTCACTAATTCCATTTATATCTCCTTAAAAATTTAAGCCAATGTCATAGACAATCAGCCCCGCTAGAGATAATTGTAAGACTAAACTTACCCACAGAATGACTTTTGTACTAACTTTAGGTTGCAGGGCAGGCTCTAATTTATTAATAAGATACAGGGCACCAATATTTACTATAGGCAAACCCATAGCCGCCCATATTCCTGCTATGAGAAGCAAAGTAATGGGATTGGGTAATATAAAATAAAAGAGACCTGACAAAAAAGGAATAACAAAGGCAACCAACTTGATGAGTTTTGTTCTTGTATCAGTTTTCTCTTTTACTAAGCCCATTGAAATTAAATAATCCGATATAGTTCTAGTAAAGGCAGCTGTGCCTGATAACAGAGTAGAAAAGAGCACAAAGAAAGCCAAAATTATAAATAGCCATTTAGCCCAACCACCCAAAACAAGTGAAAACATATTCTGCAGAGAACTTATAACATCAACATCCCAGAATGAACTGGTTGCTAAAGACTCTTGAAGTTCAGGAACATTGTTTAAGACTCCCGCTCCCAAAAAGAAAAATGGGAGTGTTCCTAAAGTGATAAAAAATACCGTTATCCATACATCGGTTTGCATGGTTTTGATCCAATGTTTTTTTTCCTCAATATCATTACCTGTGTTTTCAGCGTAGCCTTTTTCTAAGCACCAATAGGTATAAGCCATGATTTCTCCGTAACTTATTCCTGTGAAACCAAAGACAGCCAAAGCAAGGGGAAGATATTCGGTTGGCAAAGAAAAGGAAAGCCCTTCCGAAATCTGGTTAAGGTTAACTTGATACTCGGTTGATTGCATTGCTAAAGCTATAATCAACGTCATAAAAGAAAAGAATAAAACCATGGCTAATAAAGTTCTTTCCAGACTTCTATAAGATCCAAAATAAAGTAATAGCCAGGTTATTAAACAAGAAATTAAGACCCAAACTTCAGTACTCAATAGAGGAAACATTGTATTCCCGGCTTCAGCCACTGCTCCTGCCAATCCTCCCATTCCTGCTATTGAAGGAATGACTCCGATGAACATGAACCAGACTAGCCATGAAGTTGTTTTACCTTGAATTGTGGTTTTAAATCCTGGCATGTCTGCAAATGCTTCCAGGAAAGTTTTCCTCGTAACAACAACGTACCGACTTATTTCAGCCTGGATAATTGGCTTGCTCCACATACTTAAAAGTAGCCACCACAATAAAAGGAAACCCGCAGCAGCGCCTAATAAAGGGGTCATGACTATAGATCCACTTCCCACTACACTTCCAGTCACTATTACACTGGGGCCGATGAACTTCAGTCTTTCTTTAAAAGTTTTTGGAGCTGTTTGCATAAGTCAAATTATTTCCTAGATTTTCTCACTAAATATGGAACAATTCTTCTTTTCTTTTCAGAAATTTTAATACCCATGAAATTTAAAGTTAGTTCAGGTCTTAATATAGAGGCAACTCTAGAAGGAAACGCAAATGACCCGCTAGTCATCTTACTTCATGGAGGAGGACAAACAAGGCATGCCTGGAAGGGTACTGCTGAGAAATTAGCATCTGCTGGATTTTATGCTATAGCACTTGATTTAAGGGGTCATGGTGAAAGTGATTGGAGTGAAGAGGGTGATTACGCAATTGAAAGTTACCGCTCCGATCTTGTTTCCATCATAGAGCAGATAGGAAAGCCAGCTTCATTAATAGGCGCCTCCCTAGGAGGCATGGTATCTTTGAGTACAGCAGGAGATACGGATTTTCAAAATTTTTGCAATGCTCTGGTTATGGTAGATATTGGAATCTATCCCAATGAAGAAGGTTCTAATGAAATATTGGAGTTTATGAGTTCAGGATTTAACGGGTTTGAATCATTAGAAGATGCCTCCGATGCTATAACTGCGTATTTGCCTCATAGAGAAAAACCCAAAGATATTTCAGGATTACAGAAGAATCTAAGGCTTAAGAATGATGGAAGGTACTACTGGCATTGGGATCCAAAATTTATTCAATCCAGAACTGCCGATAGAACTGAACACAGGGCTAAGCATAGAAATTATGCAGAAAATGTTAGCATACCAACTCTCCTAATGCGCGGAGCGTTGAGTAATGTCGTCACGGAAGAAGAAGTGAAAGACTTTATGGGCACAATCAAGCATGCAGAATTCGTCGAGATTGATAAAGCAGCGCACATGATTGCAGGCGATAGAAATGATATCTTTGCCAATGCCGCGATTAAGTTCTTGCAAAAGACAATAATAACTACCTAATCTAGACGACCTTTTGATAATATCGAAGTAATGATTATTGGTTTAACAGGAGGAATAGGTAGCGGAAAGACAGCTGTTTCTGATAGTTTTGAAGCATTGGGAATTACGATCGTGGATGCGGATCTTGCCTCAAGGGTAGTCGTTGAGAAGGGTAAGCCTTCACTGAGTTCTATCGAAGAGCATTTTGGCAATAAAATTCTTACTCCAGAAGGAGAACTTGATAGAGCAAAGCTCAGAGAGATCATCTTTAATTCTGATTCAGAAAAACAATGGCTTGAGTCTTTGCTTCATCCCGCAATCGCAAATCAAATACAGGAAGAGCTGAGCTCATCAAAGAGCCCTTATACAATTTTAGTTTCTCCACTTTTGTTTGAAACAAATCAAAAAGAATTTTGTTCAAAAGTTCTCGTGGTGGACGTTCCTGTGGAGACCCAAGTAAGCAGAACTCTTGAAAGAGATGGAGTTTCCGAGGAACAAGTGAACTCAATCATTAATTCACAAATCGATAGAGAAAAGCGCTTGGAATTAGCGGATGAAGTCATCTTAAATAACGGTTCGTTGGCTGATTTACAGGAAGCTGTAAGAGAGCTTCATCATAAATTTTTGTCAGAAATATGATGTACGTAAAATGTCCAGAATGCGGTGAGCAGTCCGAATATTCAGAAAAGAATGAGTTTAGGCCTTTCTGTTCTCGTCGATGCCAATTGTTAGATCTTGGTGCTTGGGCAAGTGAAGACAGAAAAATTGCAGGCGAGAATGTATTTTTGCCCGATGAAGACGATCAAGATACGATGCATTAACTCCTGTAGTCGCTGTTAATTAAAACATAATCTTCAGATAAGTCTGATGTAAGAACCTCAAATTTAGTTTTTCCTGTATTCAGGATTATTTGAATAAGTATCTCTTTCTTTTTCATTGCTCTTGAAGCCTTTGCTTCAGAATACTTTGGATCAATATTGCCTTTTTTAACCAAAGGGACATCATTCACTTTGATTTGAACATTTTCTATTGTCTTAATGGTTTTATCTCGACCTACAGCAGAGAGAATTCTTCCCCAGTTTGCATCACTACCAAACATTGCAGTTTTAACTAGGGGAGATTCGGCAACTGTAAAGGCAACAGATTTAGCTTGCTGGAGATTGTTGGCTTTGCTAACCGAGATCTTAATTTTCTTTGTTGCGCCTTCAGCATCCTCAATCAAGAGTTCTGCAAGCTCTTTAAAGATACCTTTGACACATTGTGCTATTTTTTTTTCGGCCTTGGAATTAGTTTCAACCAACTTAGCTTCATTCCCATTTGCTACCAGCGCAGAAGAGTCATTTGGTGAAGTATCACCGTCTACGGTAATTGCATTAAAGCTAGAATCTAATGCTTCAGCATGCATCTTGTTCAGTGATCTTCGATTTATTTTTGCATCTATAAATACAAAACTAAGTAAGGTTGCGAAATCAGGTCTAATCATTCCTGAACCTTTTGCAAAACCTGTTATAGAAAAGGTCTGCTTTCCTATTGTAATTTGTTTTGAAATTATCTTAGGCCTTGTATCGGTAGTCAGTATGGCATTTGCTGCTTTTGTCCAGTTCTTAGGAGATAATTTAGTATTCGCTTCCTGAAAGGCACTTAAGTAATTATTTACAGGTAACGCTTCACCAATAACTCCTGTTGAAAAAGGAATCACATTTTCTTCCTTAAGATTTAATTCAGAGGCAATTGCCTTGCAATAAGACTTAACATTTTTCATCCCTTGCTGTCCTGTTGCGGCATTAGCATTTCCTGCATTAATCAAAAAAGCTTTAACTCCACTCGAATAAGAAGATAGGTTATTTATGGCCAATTGAACTGGGGCGGCTTTAAGTTTGTTGCTGGTAAACTTACAGCTTAACTGGGCAGTCTTTGGTAGGGTAATTAATAAGCTGTCTTCCTTGTCTCCGTAACGTGTATGACTTGAAGCTGTACCTAATTGAACCCCTTCAATGTTGTGAATTTTCTTTGCCATTATTTTTTTCTGGCATTCTTTCTAGCCATCTTTGCCTCTGCTCTTCTTAATCTTCTGTTACCTTGCTCTTTGGGCGCCTCTTCCTGTTTGGGTGAAGATAAAGCTGACTGAGGGCTCTGATGGCTCATGGTCTGTTGAGTATTTTGCTTTGGTAGGTTTATGTCTCCTGAATCTTCCAATTCAATTTCTACTCTTGATAAAAACCTTATTCCTTCTAGTCTAATTTTATTTAATAAACTTTCGAACAATTCGAAGGATTCTCTTCTAAACTCTAATTTAGGGTTTTTACTGGCATAACTTCTAAGGCCAATTCCTTGACGCAATGCGTCAACTTCAGCCAAATGGTCTTTCCAAGAAGTATCGATTATTTGAAGCAAGATTTGCTTTTCAAAATCTCTCATCACAGGCCCAATGCTTTCACTTTTTTCTTTGTAAGCAAGTTGAGCTGTATCTAGTATCATCGTCTCTATCTTTTCTCTTGTAATATTTGAGTTTGAAGCAATCCATTGACTGATAGGCATTTGGAATCCAAATATATTTGAAAGAGAACTTTCAAGAATTTCTGAATTCCATTCATGCGGTTCAAACTCTCCTAATGATACATTGTCCAATTCATCGGATATTACGGTTTCCCGCATTGAGTTTAGAAGATCAGTTATCACATCTGCTTCTAAAATATTATTTCTTTGAGTGTAAATTATTTGCCTTTGCTCATTAGCCATATCGTCGTATTCGAGAAGCATCTTCCTGATATCAAAGTTTCTTCCTTCAACTCTTTTCTGGGCCCTTTCGATAGCTCCGCTTAACATTCTATGTTCGATCGATTCTCCATCCTCAAGACCCACTCTTTGCATAATATTTTTGAATTGGTCAGATGCAAAAATTCTCATGAGGTTGTCCTCTAGCGAAATGTAAAATCTTGATGAACCGGGATCTCCTTGTCTTCCGGATCTACCTCTTAATTGATTATCCATTCTCCTCGATTCATTTCTTTCTGTACCAATGACATGTAGGCCTCCTGAAGATAGAACTTCAGAATTAAGCTTTTTCCAATTAGCCTTTAACTCTTCTTTCTTTGTAGGGTCATTAGTATTTAGTTTCTCATATTCCGCTTCCCAATTACCCCCTAGAACAATATCAGTCCCTCTGCCTGCCATATTGGTGGCAATAGTAACGACACCAGGTTTTCCAGCTTGAGATATTACTTCAGCCTCTCTGGCATGATTTTTAGCATTTAATACTTGATGATCAAGGCCATCTTTTTTTAGGAGGCTTGAGAGCAATTCAGAACTTTCTAGAGATGCTGTACCGACTAAGACAGGATTACCTTTCTCTTTAAATTGTTTTATCTCCTCAATGACAGCTTTGTATTTTTCTCCTTGAGTTAGATAAACAAGATCATCTCTATCATCTCTAATCATTGGTTCATTAGTAGGGACTTCGAGGACATTTAAACCGTATATTTCAGCAAATTCTTCGGCTTCCGTAGAGGCGGTTCCTGTCATCCCTGAAAGCTTTTCATATTGTCTAAAATAATTTTGAAATGTACATGACGCCAAAGTTTGACTTTCCATCTGTATGGGAACATTTTCTTTTTGTTCAATTGCTTGATGAAGTCCATCGGCCAATCTTCGTCCTGGCATAGCTCTTCCAGTATTTTCATCAATTAAAACCACTTGCCTGTCTTGCACCATGTAATCTACATCTTTGTGGAATAAAAAATGCGCTCTTAATGAGGATTGGATATAGTGAAGTAATCTCAAGTTACCAGAGGAATATAGACTTTGATCCTTCTCAAGAAGATTGTCATCTTTTAAAAGTTTTTCAATAAAGTCATGACCGTAGTCGGTAAGTTCGACTTGCTTGGACTTTTCATCAACAACAAAGTGTCCAGTATCCCCAGAACTGACAACTGCAGGATCTTCATCCTCCTTGGCGGTTACTTGCTCTTCCAGTTTTGGAATAAATTTACTTATTTTTTTATATATTTCCGCAGTGTTCTCTGCCGGTCCTGAAATTACTAAGGGTGTTCTCGCCTCATCTATAAGAATGGAATCTACTTCATCGATGATTGCAAAGTAATAGTCATTCATCATTCTATCGTTAGTGTTAACGACCATGTTATTTCTGAGGAAATCAAAGCCTAGCTCATTATTTGTCGCATAAATCATATCTGCTTCATACGCCTCTTTTCTTTCCTCAACTTTTTGAGCCGGAATAATAAATGAAACAGTCATGCCAAGATTTTCATAAATGGGCTTCATCCACTCTGCGTCTCTTTTAGCCAGATAATCATTTACTGTAACTAATATTACTTTTCTTTCAGTAATTGAATTTAGATATGAGGGCAGGGTTGCTACTAAAGTCTTGCCTTCACCAGTAGCCATTTCGGCAATTTGGCAGTTATGTAAAGCAATGCCTCCTATTAATTGGCAGTCGTAGTGTCTGAGTCCAAGTTGTCTTTTACTTACCTCTCGGACCGTTGCAAACGCTTCTGGCAAGAGTTCATCAAGGGTTTCGCCTGAATGATAGCGATGGATGAAATCTATTCTTTTTTCTTTAAGATCTTGGTCGCTAAGCAATGAGAAAGTTTCTTCAAGTGAATTAATTGAATTCACTAAAGGTTGAATTTTTTTTAATACTTTTTGGTTTTTAGAACCAAATATTTTATCTAATAGACCCATACAAATTTGCTAGAGGCAATTCTATCAGCTGCCGTGGTAGATAAGGTCAAAATTATCCAGAACTTGGATCAATAATAGGATCTAAGTAAGTAATTGGAGAGTTATTAGGATCGTCGTAAGTAACCACTTCCCAAGTTTCAGGCCTTGCAATCAGTTCTCTCAACAAAGCGTTATTTACGGTATGACCTGACTTATAGCCCTCAAAAGATCCAACTAAGTTGTGACCCAGCAAGTAAAGATCGCCAATTGCATCGAGAATTTTATGTTTCATCATCTCATTTTCTAACCTTAGCCCGTCTTCGTTCAATATACTTTCCTCTCCTATGGCGATGGCATTTTTTTGGCTAGCTCCTAAGGCAAGATTATTTTCCTTTAAAGCTTCTAAATCACTCATAGGACCAAAAGTCCTTGCTCTGCTGACTTCTTTTACAAATGACGTGCTATTGAAATTGATAGAGGCTTTGGTTCCATGTTCTTTGTGCACTGGATGATCCCAAACTCCTGTAAATGCTACTTTAAAACCATCGAAGGGAGATACTTGTGCCCAGGCATCATTATAGGGAACCCTGACCTTTTCTTTGATACGGATGAATTTTTTGGGAACTTCTTGTTCGTGCAGTCCTGCCGATTGAATAAGAAATACAAAAGGGCCAGCACTACCATCCATGATAGGAATCTCTGCAGCATTCACTTCGACATAAGCATTATCTATTCCCAAACCTGCCATTGCAGAAAGTAGGTGCTCAACTGTTGAGATTTTTACATCTTTCCAAGTTAAAGAGGTAGACATAGTGGTATCCCCTACATTCTCAGCCCTTGCTTTTATCTCTACGATAGGATCTAAATCTACTCTCCTGAAGATAATCCCAGTATCTGGTGGTGCAGGCAATAGTTTTAGCATAATAGGCTCGCCACTATGCAGTCCTATGCCAAAGGCTTTTATAGGATTAGAAAGGGTTCTCTGGGCAAGCATGTCTTTATTTTACTATATTTGGTCAGACTTAATTTTAATTTGACGCCTCATCTCGAACAATAATATTCCTGTACTCACGGAAGCATTTAGACTATCTATCCTTTCTGACATATTTATTTTCACAAGACGGTCACAATTTTCCCTAGTTAGCTTTCTTATTCCTTTATCTTCAGACCCTATGACAATTCCTTTCTTTCTGCTGTATTTAACCTCATCATGAAATTCAGTTGCGCTTAAATCTGCTCCGTAGATCATGACGCCATTTTTCTGCAGGTTATTGATGGTCCGCACTAAATTTGTGACAACGACAAAAGGAATAAGTTCAGACGCACCAGTTGAAATTTTTCTGACAACAGGAGTCAGATGGCATGACCTATTTTTTGGAACTATTACCGCATCCACATCAGCTGCAGCAGCACTACGTAGACACGCACCCACATTGTGAGGATCTGTTATCCCTTCCAGTATGAGAATCGTTAAATCTTCTTTGCTTAACAGAGTTTCTATATATTTCTCTGCTTCTTCGGTCCTTCTATTACAAGATATAGCAACTTTTTGGTGATTCAGGTCAGAAAAATTTTTTTCAAAAAAGGCACTATCCTTCTCGACAATATCTATTTCTAACTCAGTGGCCTTTCCAACAAGATTTTTAATTCTCTGGTTTTGAGATTTATGAAAGTAGAGACTTGTGACGCTCTTGGGTCGAACATGAACGATCTGGGACACTGCATTTATGCCACAGACTAACTCTTTTTCTAATATCTTATTCATTTGTTAGATTATTCTCAGGTCAATTTTTTGCCCAAATACCTCAACTTTCTCAATGATAACTTTCACATAATCTCCCAGTGAATACGAATGGCGGGAACTGTTGCTCTGCAACATCTTACTATCTTCATCAAAGACATAGTACTCGTTGCGGGGTAAATATTTTATATGACACAGACCCTCTATATTTATATCTTTTAAATGTATGAATAAACCAAAATTAGTAACCCCGATAATCTGGCCTTTATAGGTATTTCCGATAAGCTTTTCAGCAAAAGAACATTTGAGAATATTAAGAGCCTCTCGCTCAGCTGCCTCTGAGACTCTTTCTCTTCTGGAACACTGCTTAGCTATATCATTTAACTCGTCGTGAGAATAGGTGGGGTGAGCATGTATAGAGTTTTCATTAACACTAATTGGTCCTGCCTTAGCTTTTATCAGGGATTTGATTACTCTATGAACCACTAAATCAGGATATCTCCTTATTGGAGAGGTAAAGTGAGTATAAGAACCGTAATTAAGTGCATAGTGTTCGGATACTTCTGCTTCGTAGGTAGCAAGACTCATAGAAAATAATATTTGTGAATGTATTATCCTTTTATCTCGTCTGTCTTTTGCTGTATCAATTAATGAAGAAAGTTTTTTAATATCACTGCCGTCATCGAAAGATGCATTAATTTTCCTACTTCTTAAAAACTTCTCTAAAGACTTTATCTTTGTAATGTCAGGTTTAGGATGAATACGATATAGAGAAGGAATGTCCTGATTTAAACAAATTTTCGCAGCCGAAATATTTGCGGCCAGCATAAACTCTTCAATCATCATGTGCGAAACATCTCGAGGTGAATCGATAAATTTTGTTATTTTTTGATTTTCTATTTTGGGAGAGTAGGTCGGAACTTCAAGTTCTAGAGAGTTTCTTGCTTCTCTGTTCTTTCTCAGCCTGGTGTAGATATCCACAAGAGTTTTCAGAGATTTTTCGTATGGTTTCTTGAATTGATTTTTTTCTAACTCCCTAGAGACAGTAGCGTAAGTTAGGCGAGCTTTTGAATTAATAACGGCTTCGAAGAAAGTTGTATCTGATAAATTACCTTCATTATCAACCTTAGTTTTACAAACTAGACAAAATCTATCCTCTTCAGGTTTAAGTGAGCACAAATCATTACTCAAAGCTTCAGGCAGCATGGGAATAACCCTTTGTGAAAAATAAGTAGAGGTTCCTCTCTCAAAAGCTTCTTGATCTAGATTGGTTCCTGTCTCAACGTATCTGCTTACATCGGCGATGGCAACATAAAGAATTAAGTTACCTTCATTATCTGTTTCACCTAAGACTGCATCATCGAAATCTTTAGCACTTTTTCCATCAATTGTTACAAATACTTTCTCTCTTAGGTCTTCTACTGCCTTGCCATCAAAAACTTTATTACTTAACTTCTTAATTTCATTAATTATTGGTTTAGGCCAATCTCGCTTGAGATTATGATTAGTTACCGCCATCTCATAAGCCACGCTAAAGTCATCATCAGAATCGAAAGCCATCACTAGATCAGCCTCAGCTAGAGAGTCTTTGGTAGGCTGTTTATGCATAATAAATTTAGCAATACTTCCATCATTAATCGTTGCTGCTGTTGTTTCTCGCACAATAATCTTAAGATCATTTTCGTAGCCTAAGGGCGCAGTATAGATTCGTTTACCTCTCTTAAAGACCTTTCCAATAAACTCTGACGTATTGG
>CEVN01020866.1_pt1 | contig 12293 bp, 11 predicted proteins | sample 427041 | NCBI WGS metagenome assembly CEVN01 (sample SAMEA2623463, study PRJEB7988) | marine metagenome | biome: marine biome (ENVO:00000447); feature: surface water layer (ENVO:00002042); material: "saline water (ENVO:00002010), including plankton (ENVO:xxxxxxxx)" | depth 5 m
TCTTCCATTCGCAGCATATTTCTTGAACCAAACATAGGCACGTGGAAGTTGTTTTCTACATCATCAATGCTAGAGTACGAAGTGAATGATCTGTTAGGAATGTAAACAACATTTCGTTCACGCATTTTCTTCTGAAGGTTAGGATTCATTACATCGTTGAATGAGTCCATAATGATTGATTTGTCAACCATCCCTCTACGAACTCTACCCGAGGATGTTCTCTGAGTTTTGAAGTATTCAGAATAGGTTTTTTCACGTCCCTTTTGGCAGTAAGCCACAGTTGGAAAACCCTCTTCAATTGCTCCATCGCAAATATCGAGGGCCGAATGACTGGCAGACATTCCAACACGCAATTTTAGGCGGTCATAGTCTTCGATAATCGATGCGATTTCATCTTTGCCTATCATGATGAACGTCTCCCTAATTATGCTTCAACACTTGATGGCCTTTGAATTTAGTCAAAACGTTGCAACTGCATCAATTCCTCGGTAGAGAGGGTATCTCCACTCATCAATTTAGACATCAAGTCTTGGACTTCTCCACGTGCACCTCTTTGGTTTTCACCAGTTGAAGTGCCTTGCATAGCACGAAGAATGTCTTGAATTGAATGCAGACATCTTAGTGAAACAATGTAGAAATGATGAGCTTTATCCGCTTCCTTCTTTGATTTTCGAAGTTCACGGTGCGCATCTTCCGCCAGTTCTCTCTGTCGGTCGACTTCTTTGTTCCACTGAAGCATTAGATCGTGCGCTTCTTGTGCAGCCTTTGCAGCCTTTTGGACTTCGATGTGGGCTTCTTCTTGTTCGACCATCGCTTCCTTGAGAATTCCTCTTGCTTCCTTCAACTCACCATTTGAATCTTCTGAAGCTTGCATATCTCTAATTTGAGCACGAATTTCCTTCATTCGCTTCATAACTTTCTTTTCATTCTGACCAAGGTGCTTACCCATCTCCATTTCACGGTCAAGCCTGTCAAACTCTCTCTTCAGTGAATGAACTGTGACCTTGCGTTCTCGGCGGCCTCGATGACCTGGTTCTCGCTCGTCTTTGTCAGAGCGCTCAGAATCAAGCATTGATTTTGCTTTCTTGACTTTCTTATTGGCTTCATTACGAACAGCTTTCTTTTCGCGCACTAATTCATTCATTTGTTCACGAATCTCGCGCTGTTGGCGGACATTTTGGATTAGTTCACGAACCTCGGCATTCAGTTCGTTTCTTATTACAGTGTGCTCCTTAGTTCGTGAGTTCCATTCATCACGAGTATTGCGGTACTGCGTAGCCTTTTGGTTAACCAATTTGCGCTTAACTTCCAAAGTGTCCTTCAATTCTGCCATTATCCATCGCACCTGTTCGCCTTGTACTCCCGTACCTTCAGCGGCAGACCGACAGTCCTATCCCATTTGAAGCCTCCCTACGGGAGGCATTCACAAAAATGGAAGAATTGCTTCTCTTGCCTTGGATAATTTAAGTCTCGCTTTACCTAAATTCCCATCATTTGGGCATTGAATAACGATGCAATGGCCTGTTTCCAACCTGGCTATCACTACCGTAGATTCTTCGCCCACTACAGTTAGTAATTCGCTATCAGGATTAAGATCCATAATTTCATTCATTACAGTAGGCTTGAATTGACTGGAGGTTCTCTCAATTGTAAATCCCTCAGTATCCAACAATGCAGCTGAAAGAATGCATTCATTGTCGACTAAATCTGCAATGATAGTGTTTCCCACACTAAGCCTGAGTAATTGGAAGGTCATGACTATTTGCATTAAATTTTACCGCGCATAACATAACCTAAGCCAGCATTATAGTATCCCTCTAAAGTAGAAACTATTTCCAAGCCTCTTCTTCTATAGAATTCAATAGCGAATTGATTATCTCCTCTAACCTCTAATTGAATTTCTGAATGACCATCACTTCGGGCAGCCTCAACTAACATGTCCCAGGCTTTTGAACCGAAACCATTTCCTTTGTAATCCGAATCGATTGCAAACGCTACAACTCTCACTCTTTTTTCATTGAATTTATTTGCCCACAGCAGTCCTCTAATCATATTGTTGGAATCCAGCAATACAAGATTTCCTCCCCATTCAGGAATCGGCAAACTCTTCACCGAGGCTTCTACATATCTTTCTCCGGTTTGGTCGAAGAATAATTGCTTGATTAGTTCAATAGTTGCATTATCGAGTGACTTAGGACTAGGCCCCAAACACCATCTAGCATCCATTGAATCGTGATGGGCCACATCATTTTCATTCTTTCTTCTTGAATTGGCCTCTAGATCCTCGATGAGCAGACAGGTCACCCATCTTGCGCATACCCGCTTTCTTTGAACTGACCTTTCTTGTTTTCTTTGAAGATGATTCTTGGTTCATCCCTGACAATAATCCCGAAATATCCCCAAGAGTCATAGGGCCAGAATCTTGTTTTGGTTTCTTACCTTTGCCGCCTTTGCGGTTTCCTTTGTTCCTGTTACTGGATTGAGAACTAGATTTACGCAACCAAGCATCTAATCTTCCCGCTTCTCTTCGAAGTTTATGCATTTCTCCACGTCTTTGCCTCAGGGCTTTCTGAATATTATGCACTCGTCGGTCGTATGAACCAACTTCTTTGGAATTAATGCTCTTATCCTTCAATAGAGGCTCCTGTTCCAACAACTTTGAAGTTGCATCATCGTGTTTGGTTTCGTAAATTTTGAGTTTCTTAATCTCTTCTTTTTGTTGTTTGACAAGTTGAATGAATTTTTGATGTAATTCGCTTGCTTCCCTAGCTTTACCATTCATCGCTTGAAGTTCCATGAACCATGAGAATTGTTCTTTTTCTTTCTTTAATGAAGGAACTCTGTGAATGTCAAGTTCCTCGGTCAATCTAGAGTAAACCTTGGAAAGTTCATCTTCTATCATGTGAATTGGTAAGATGACATCAGAGTTGATTTTGTCCCTCTTTTTCTTTATTTCATCAATTTCAGAATTTCTACCCTTTAGTCCAACGATAATCGCCTTGTGTTCCTTTCTCAAATCTGAAGTTTCCTCGATTACTCCACGCATGGCCTTTGCCATTCTAAGATTGGACTGCCTTTCAACTTCCAATGCATCGATGCGTCGGTCTAACGCATCCATTTCTGCACGAGTTTTTTCCAGCATGTTTTGAACAGTATCCTTTGTTTTATCTCTTAGGTCGTGGAATATATCCATCGGTTCCAAATCTTTCAATCTCTCTGAGTCAACGGTCTCGCAAATTTCTTTCCAAGTCGAACCATTTCCAAACATGACGGCTGCTCTAAGCAACTCATTTCGAATTCTTAGTTCTCCTTCAGCACGAACCACTCGACACAAGTCGTGATCAGTATCAAACGGGTCTTCGATAGCCAAGTGATGTTCTCCCATCCTTGGAGGATGTTCCTTATCGTCGTTTACAATATCTAATGCGCTTGGATTTTCATTCATCCAACCTTTAGAATCCCGAGTAATTGATTTGCCATTTCTTATCGAAACAATGGAATTATCCCAATCTCTTGTGGCAAAGTTTGTGAAGAAAGAATGCAAAAGATTCGGTAGTTCAGTATCTGATTTTGTATCCAGGGAATTTTCTGGGTTGATGGTGATGTCATATTCAGAATCATCCAGTTCAATAACTACTCTGTCCTCTCCTGATTGGAGGTTTGCAACAACTCCTTGGCTTAGTAAGTGGTCGATAACTAAAATTGACCAAGCATATGAAGAAAGTGTCCCATTAACAGAATCTGAAAGGTTTCTATGAAGTGCCCAATGCTTTACACATATGGCTAATTCTTTCACTCTTGAATCCGCTTTAGCATAACTGGACAGCAATCTCGTATTATGTAAAGCAAGTGTATTGTTTATTGAGATGTCAACGTGTAATCCACTTCTAGGGTCTACGAATTTAACAATAGGAACCTTGGCCTTAGATATAATTTGTACATTCTCCATTCCTTGGCCACGAAGGATACCACCAATTTTCTTTAGGATTTTTTTCTCATTGGCGTCTGGAATCTGTAGACAGAGATCGAAATCTCCGCCCTTTAGTGATAGGCCACTTTCAGCAGACCCAAACTTAGATAATTTCGAGCCCTGGAACTTTGAAGCAATACTCTTCTTCAGGTGATTGAAAAGACTCTCTCTACGCTTTATGTCACTATTGTGAATTCTATGGTTTGAGACCGTATATTGCAATGGCTTACTGAATCCTTTCAATGCATCGGAAGACGGTTCGGAAATCTCTAGGGAATTTTTCAAATGAGAGTGTAAATATTGGAATTTGTTTACATTTTCAGGTGATAGCCCAGTTACCTCACACCTGTCACTCATTCTTCCTCAACTCCTAGGTCCTTGTTTTGACGAGATTCCTTTTCGATTTTGCGTGCTCGAGCAATTGCCTTGGAAGATTGGCCACCATTCCTAACTCGATTAGCATCAATCAATAAATCATCAAAATCATCATTTTCAACTCTAACTTTCCAGAATTCAAGAGCATCTTGGCTGGATGAAAGAGCGTTAGAGAGGCGCATTGTACGAGACTCAGCTCTAGTCCTTGCACCTTCCCATTTCATGAAAGATTCGTGCATCTCTTCATTTGACTGTGCTAATTCTACCATAGCATCATGTGCCTTTTGGGCGGAATCTAGTAGTTTACGTGCTTTATCACGAGAATCTTTCATCTCTTTCACCAATGGTTGTGAGGCTGTTCTCTCTTCCACCCATTCTTCATGTTCTTTGATTAAATTCTTCATCTCATTGATGAATTTCTCTTCAGTTTTGTGCGTACCTGCACTAGTTTCTAGTTGATTCTCTAAAGACTGAAGTTTTGCAGATAATTTTTCCTTCGCCCATTTAGGATCTGGGTTTTTCATTCCACCCTCTGAAATCAATTGTTCGCGAATCTCATTTGAGCGCTCGAACAATTCACGGGCTTGCTTTTGTGCAGAGTCCCTTTCATTCTTTAGACTAGCAACTTTGGAGTTGATTTTGTCTCTTTCTTCCCTAGCAGATTTCGCTTTAGGTTCTGCATCGATTAATTCCTCTTTTCTTTCCTCTAAATCTTCAGGAATAATTTCAGCAAGACGCTCTCTGCGATGCAAAATTGCTTGCGCCAGAAGTTTTGGCGAAACCGCGAGTAGGTCGTTTGCATCCATTGGAATCACTGCGCCCACCCAACTCTCTTGGATAAAGGCTACGACCCACCCTATAGGGTGGGTGAATGTGAAAAACCCCCTAGCCCCGAGGGTATTACATGCGACGAGCCATAATGGTTGCATTTTTGTTGTCAATGGCTCTTATTCCATTGGCACAAGGCAATGGCGGAGTAATTGATTCCGTGACCATTATTGGGAATAACGAAATTGGTGAAGGTCCAATCGAAGTTAACATCACCTTAGTTGGAGTTGGTGGCGCTAATTCCGCTTCTGTGAATTGGAGTGTTACATTAGCAGATATGGAAGGTAATCTAATCGATTCAGATAATGGAAACGCCCTAGTAAATGATGGAATCGAATATTATGTAGAAACCATGTTGGGTAACGCTCCACTAGGATTATCAAATCTCACAGTTACTATTTCTGGGGATATTGGTACTCCAGGTCAAGATCAATGGCTTGTTCATCATTCAGTAATTCAACGCCTAAGACCTCTTGACATTTCGATTGGCACCCCAATTTTCAACCCAGTTGATTCCCAAGGCGTAGATTCAGGAAATTTGACGATTAATGATGGAGACTACGTAAGGATTGATGTTCCAGTAATCAATGATGGTGATGTTATTTGGAACGGCACGCTTGAACTCGCAGTAGATTCATTTTCACTTGACTCACAATCAGTCAATATTAGTGGAGATTCTACAGAGATTTACTCATTCCTGACCAATCAAGTCACTGAAGGAAATCATTTTGTTAACGCTTCATTAGTAGGTCCTGCTGATTCAGAACCTAGCGATGATGTATATGCTGGCCAATTCGAAGTCGGTCCACCTCCATTGCCAGCCTTGGAATTAGAATTAGAACGTTTGAATGAACCAGAGCCGGGGTCACAAATATCTTGGATTTTATCATCTTACAATTCGGGTGAATCAAATTTTACCGGAGAGTTAGTCTGCTTCTTTGATGGAGAACAAGTGTATCTTTCTAACACTACAGTTCTAATCTCTGAAACTATTAATTCGACTATCTCTATGTCTGCTAAACCTGGAGAATTAGTATGCTCAACTCAAGGCGCAAGAACAAGCTTTACCCAAAATGCAACCGATATTGTTTCAATGACTTCAGCAATATTCATCGGAGCAGGGCATTCAACTCCGTCTTTGTTAGGTGGTCCTTGGCATGCTGGGGACGAAATTACTCTCTCACTACTTCTTAGAAATGAGGGGGATGCAACAGGTAGCGCGATGATGCAGATAGAAATTGATGGTGCTACAATGAATGGTTCTTCAACAACATTGGATAAAGGAAAGGCTGGAGAAGTTAGCCATGATTTCTCATTTACTACAGCTGGTGATCATGTAGTTAACTGGACAGTCTTCAGTCCAGATGGAGCAGTAGACACAAATCTTTCAGGTTCAATTCAAATTCCTGTACTCGCATCCCAAGTAATCTCAATTCAGATAGAAAGTGTAGATGCTGCAGAAGACGGCATGGAAATCTCATGGACAGTAGACTTATCCGATGGAAGGGAACGTTTGGTGATTCTCGATTTCGGAGTTATCCAAGATGGTTTGAAAGGCGATAGAATCGTTGAAGAGAGAAATTTGTTGCCTGGCAGGACATATGGCTCAATGAACATTGGATTCCAGAGTGGACAGAAGGTTTTCGCAGATGTAGCTGAAAGCGGTTGGACGATAGGATTCGGCTCGTATACAGGCGATGAATTCGATATGCCTCAATACATGATTGCACCTCAAATTACTGTAAATCCATCCACACAGCCCAAAGTTCCTAGTCTCGGCTCTAAAGTTACGGTTTTCTATACTCTAGTTAATTCGGGAGAAGGTAATGTCCCTCAAGGTCAAATTGTGATTACAGATGATAGAGGTAAGATACTAGCCTCAGATGTAAGTCCGGAATTAACTTCCAACTCTATTGATACCAGTTCAATAGTAACATGGCCTGCTGGTGATAATGTCAAGATTACAGTAACATGGCATGTAGATGGACAATCAGTAAGTGATCAGGTTATGATATCCTCAGAAGTGGTAGAATCATCTGGTGAAGGATTCTCTATTCCATGGGGCGGGATTCTTGGAGGACTGGTTCTTGGAATGGTCTTAATTTTTGCAATTAGAATCAAGAATTCTCCTAAGGATAAGAAAGTAAAGAAAAAGAAGGACAAAAAATCTCACAAAAAGGATGAGAAGGTCGAAGTTGCGTGTCCATCCTGTGATCGCAGGCTAAATGTTCCTAGAACTTATTCAGGTGGAGTACGTTGTCCAGAATGCGACACAAAATTTGATGTGGAAGGAGAATCAGAAGATGATGATGACTCTGAAGAGCCATCAATTGGAGAATCTGACAGTAAAGAAGAAATCGAAACAGAGCAATTATGGTCATCATCTAAAGACGATATACTTGCATGTCCAAAATGTGCTCGTAAATTGAAAGTCCCATACGAACGCAGACCAGCAAAAGCAAAATGTCCCGCCTGTCAGACCATATTTGAAGCGAGGGCCGAATGAGGGATAGTTATGGTCACCGGGCATTTTCAAGAATTTGAAGACGAGTATCTAGAAACTCTATACCAGTTCCATGAAAAGTCACCGGGGCAAAGAGTACGTAATGGTGAACTCGCAAAATATCTTGATGTCTCACCGGCTTCCGCTACAGAGATGATACAAAGATTAGCAAAGAACGGTTTTGTAGAATATGTCCCGTACAAAGGAGCCCGTTTAACACCGAAGGGGCTTGAACATGGTATGATGATGAAAAGAAGGCATCGACTTGCAGAAGTTCTTCTCACTTTATTGCCCTTCGAAGGTGATGTCCACGAAACTGCATGCCGGTTGGAACATGCATTTAATGATGATTTGGAGTTATGTATCTCACTACTCTTAGGAAATCCTGAACTCGATCCTTCAGGAAGCAATATACCTCCAGCGAATTCAAGGATTGCCGATAAATTGAGTGTTAAGTCCAATCTTTCATCTATTCTAGATTTGGAAAATTCACATTCAGGAGAGATAATTTTGATTTTGACAACTTCGGTTGATAGAGATATTATCAAAAAATGTGGTGTGGAAATAGGATGTGAAATTTCAAGAACAGATGCAGGTCTTTTCTGTGATGGGAAAGAACTTCAGATTTCTAACGAGTTAGCTGAAAAAATTATCTTGAGGCGTACTAATGACTGATGAATTAGACATACTTCGTTCCCGAGAAGAAAAGTTTCATGGAATAGATAGTCAATTTTTGACTGAAGGAATTAGATTAGTACTACTATTACCTGGTTTTTCACTACTATTCTTTTTCGGGGCATGGGCTTACAAAGGAGTTAGCCCTTCATGGTGGCTAGATAATATTGAACCAACAGTTGGTTTTGATTTGTCTACAGGTTTTACTTTAATTTCATCAACAATACTTATTGGATTTTGTAGCGGATTGTATTTGCATAGATTCCGAGTTAAGTTGACTAGGCAAGTGTTCCGTTCAGAAGTTTATGCGGCTGCTGAATCCCATCGTCCTGTTACCAGTATGCATGGATATTCTTCAGTCGATGGCTTGATTTCTCGTACAATGGCAAGTCACAATACTGCACTTTGGATGGGGATTTTAGCAACATTAATTTCAGGAGCTGTCGCATTCCTAGATTCTGATTCTAAAATTGCACAGAGAGGACTGCTTGCAAGTGCTTCTCTAGTAACTATGGCATTCGGTCAACATTTGTCAACTAGGAATCGCAAATTCAACATGGTTACTGACGATGGGTTATTGTCTGCATATGTTGCTCCAATCCATCCCTCCACTCTGGACATGGCGTACAATGAAATGTTACGAACACAAATGGATCCATTACTCAGAAGTAAATTCGAAGATTTCTTACAGGACTTTGAGTCATTTTCACGAGAGGAAGTAGATCGAGAGTTCGGTCGTGAGAAATTTTTGATGCTAATGCATAGAAGGTACAAAGGTAGCATCGACCGCTCAACTACAAGTATTGAGTTAACTGAGATTTTAACAGATGAAGGCGTACAATCAATACTAGAGCACAAAGTGTTCAATGAAGGTCTTTGGGATTCCTTATTTGCCCGCTCTATACGTACTAATCCAGCGTTTTATAGATTAATTGAAAGATTAGAACAAGATTTAGCAGTTGGCAAGAAAGTGGATATGGATGGATTATTATTCGATGTTGATTTAGAGAATATAGTAACTGAGAAAGCAAATCTATTCTGCTACATTCATAACTTATCTGACGAAGAAAGGGCTGTTGTATTACGAGTTCATTCTCCGGATTTTAGGCCGCATGATCTGGCATTGAGGTATAATCTTCAACCGGGAGAGCAGTCATGGTGGCCAAATGAAGCAGTCCCTGTTTCTAGTGAAGGCGATGATGACATTATTGGCAGAATGTCTGGATTACTAAGAGATGGAACCATTGCCTGGCAGACTCTTCTACCCGAGCGAACAGGTGAAGCGAGTGTTTCCATCAGATTAGAGAATACTAGTGGCGATTTACTTGTCGGACGTCAGATCAATGTCAGGGTTCGCCCAGAGTTTGTAAATTGGTTACGAAACACAAGTTCTCTTACTTCATATCTCATTGGTAGTATCGGACTTGCAGGCTCAATTATCTTCCAATTAATGGCTGTTTTAGCAACTGCTTGATTCAAATTTCTAATCGTAGCATTGAAATCCAATACGCTGTCGCAGAAACCATGACCGAGCCTGACAGTCAGGAACCTCGACCGGATGCAGACCTACGGGACCATCTTCACCAGATGGAAGCGAAAGTTCGTAAGTTACGCGATGGAAGAAATAACCACAACGAGCAGGGAAAGCGCTTTGCTGAGCAGCGAAATGCAATTCAAGCACAGTACAAAGAGCACCGTGAAAAGTTGGATATGTCTGTAGCTGAAGTCAAGGCTATCAGAGCAGAACAAAATCTGCACAAGAAACGCAGAGATGCTATTCAGGCACAGATTCGTGATCTAATTGGTCAATCTAAGGCGCAGCGAGGAGATAAAGATAACAAGAAATCCGCTTCATTTGAATTCAATAAGTTGGCTAGCGAGGTCGATAATATGGAAAAGACCTACGAAACTCGTGGGGGTATGTCTTCCAAGAAAGAAAAGGAGACTATGGACAAAATCAAAAATATGCGTCGGCGTATGAAAGAGTTGGAACCTGAGGTTGAAAAACTTCAACTAATCAAAGTAGATTTGTCCAACCGTGATGAAGCAATTGCTCAGTTAAAGGCTGAAGCCGATGCTGCTCACAAGGATTTCGTAGCGTGTCTAGAACGTGCTAAGGGCATGAGCAAAGAATTGGATGAATTGTTTGCCCATCGTGATTTCCTGAAGGGCGAAGGAGATCGCTTCCACAAAGAGTTCCTAGCGTGCAGGGAAAAAGCGGATGAAGTACATGCCAAGATTACTGAAATGATGAAGGAAGTCAATGAAGCGCGTGATAAACTAAAGATTGCTCGTGAAGAAAGAGAGTCCTGGATAACTGACCACAATGCATCGGTATCAAAAGAAATGAAGACCGGAGCTGAAGATGGAAAAGTTGCAGACTCAATGGTTGACCACTTGCTTAGTGCAGGTTCGCTTACTTTCGGGGGCACAATGTCCGGAGATAGAGCCGGTGTTTCAGGAAAGAAAGGGCGCTCAAACAAGAAGAAAGCAATGCGTCGAGTTGACATGACTGCATCTCGTGGAAGGAAGTGAGAATCTGCTTGGCATTATCATGGCCGGGGGCCGAGGCACCCGTCTGATGCCATTGACTGCTAACCGACCTAAACCGATGGTGCCAGTTCTTGGAAGGCCAGTAATTGACTATGTCAAGGATGCAATGGTTGCAGCAGGTTTGTCACAAATAATCGTAACTACTGGTCATCAAGGTGAGCAGTTAGTTTCCCATGTTAGTACATGGGGTTCTCAGAGTAGAGTCAATCAAGAGGACTCTCCAATGGGTACTGCAGGTAGTGTCAAATTACTATCGGATGAATTGACAGAAACCTTTGTTGTTGGTTCAGGAGATTCTGTGGCATCATTCGATATTGTAGATTTATTGGATGCACACCGAAATTCTGGTGCTAAGGTTACCATGGCACTTTGGGAAGTAGAAGATCCTACTGAGTTTGGAATAGTAGGCCTTTCAACAGAAAATCAAGGAGAAATCGACTCAAGCCTTTCTGAAGGATACATTGCTAAATTCAAAGAAAAGCCAACCTCTGAGGAGGCATTTTCTAATCTTATTAATGCAGGATTATACATCATCGAACCGGAAGTTATGGATTTGGTCCCTGAGGGAGAAAAATACGATTTTTCTAAGCAGTTGTTTCCAGATGTCTTGTCTCGAGGATGGCCAATGTATGCAAAGACGGTGAATGGTATTTGGTTCGATGTAGGACATCCATTCGAATTACATAATGCACAAATGGCTCTAATCGAGAGAAGAGATGAATTGCCATTCCCAATGCCAGAAGGTGAAGTTCTCCCAGATGGTTCTTTCATCAGCAGTTCAGCATCAGTAAGCGGTCACATCTCAAAATCAGTAATTTTGGAAGGGGCTTCTGTAAATGGTGCAGTTGTAGATTCGGTAGTAATGTCAAATTCTAGAATTAATGGAGTTTCAGAATCATCAATCATCGGAGAAAATTCTGTTGTAGATTCTAGGATACAAAATTGTGTAATTGGTGATGGAAATCACATTGTAATCGATTTGGAAAATGAAAGGCGTTGAGTGACAAGTCGGCGTCTGATTCTTATACCCTAGAATCTCGCCGCTGCGCATGAGCGATGGAAATAGGCGTGCTCCTGTCCGAAGTTACGACCGTTCTTGGAGTGAAATCGAAGAAATGTTGGACAAAGCTATTGCAAGGCGTGACCAGTGGAAGAAATGGTTCGATCAATGCAGCAAAGACGGTGACAGAGACGGGATGAAAGAAGCCGCTCGCAATCATAAAGCCCTAGATGGTGTAATCAAGACTCTACAATGGACTCTTGGAGAAGAAGGTGTTGACCACCCACTAGATTGACAATCCTCATCATCTACCAGTGATTAGAGTTGAATATGGGGGTACACCATGTGTCTTGGCAGTCCACAGCAAGTGGACTTGAAGATGAGTACAT
>CEVN01060478.1_pt1 | contig 12278 bp, 12 predicted proteins | sample 427041 | NCBI WGS metagenome assembly CEVN01 (sample SAMEA2623463, study PRJEB7988) | marine metagenome | biome: marine biome (ENVO:00000447); feature: surface water layer (ENVO:00002042); material: "saline water (ENVO:00002010), including plankton (ENVO:xxxxxxxx)" | depth 5 m
GGCATAGCGAGAGGTAAAACATGGTGGAATACTGCCTGTATAGGGCTCGCTCCAACAGCAAGCGCAGCCTCTTTAATTGAAGGAGGTACACTTTGTATGGCCGCTCGGCCAGCAATAATAATAGTTGGCAGTGTCATCAATGCCAATACCATCCCGCCGACAAGCGGAGCCGATCTAGGCAGTTGAAAAAAGTTTAAAAATACCGCCAGTCCCAACAATCCGAAAACGATGGAGGGGACGGCAGCGAGGTTGTTAATATTTACTTCAAGAAAAGATGTCCAACCATTCTTTGGGGCAAAACTCTCTAGGTAAATAGATGCAAGTACCCCGAGGGGAAACGAAATCAATAAACAAACTAACACGCTATACAAAGAGCCTATCATCGCACCTGCTATTCCTGCCTGTTCTGGCTCGCGCGAGTCTCCTTTTGTAAAGAGTGTCCAGTTAAACTGCGTTTCGAGTCTATCTTCGGCCTGCAACTGATCTAACCATATTAACTGTTGGTCGCTTATCTGCCTTATATCAGCTGGCATATTCCGTTTGAGTTTTCCTTTGAGCAACATATCTACATCATCAGACGCAGTAACCCAAATATCGATCGACTCGCCTATTTTCTCTGGATTAGCTTCGACGAATTCCCTCACTTCGTAGGCAGCACCTGAGCTAACGAGCTTCGCTAACTCACGCTTTTGTTTTCTGGACTTTGCTCTTGGAAAATCGTTACGTATTGACCGTTTTACAAGCCCCTCAAAATTAGCTTTTCGAATCTGAGCTAAACCGGACCCTTTACCTCCTTCAAACTCGGAAGAATCGAGCGAAATATTTAACAAAATTTTAGTTTGCCTTACAGCATCGGCCCCCGATGTCACCACAATAACGAACAAAACGCTTAGAAACGCCAAGCCGAGCCAAACTGATAAAAGCGCTATGAGTCTGAATCTCTTTTCCGCTCTATGTCGGCGACGTAATTGGTCAGGTTCTGGACCTTTAAATGCTAGCTCAGTCATATTGTTCTCGATAAGCTTTGACTAATTTTAATGCAGTGACGTTTAAAATTAGGGTTACTGTAAATAACAAGAGTCCTAAGGCAAAAGCCGATAACGTTTTTGGACTGTCAAACTCCTGGTCTCCTGTTAATAACGTCACGATTTGAACAGTAACCGTTGTGACTGCATCCAAAGGATTCAAAGTAAGCTTTGCCGTTAGGCCAGCTGCCATCACCACGATCATTGTCTCGCCAATAACCCGAGAAGTTGCTAACAATAGTCCACCAGCGATGCCGGGCAGGGCCGCTGGAATGATAACTTTTTTAATCGCCTCGGATCGTGTTGAGCCGAGGCCTAGCGCACCTTCCTTCAACGATGCAGGCACGGCTGTAAGTGCGTCATCCGAAATTGAGGAAACAAACGGGATTGTCATAATACCCATCACTAGCCCTGCAGCCAGAGCACTTTCGGAGGAAACGTCAAGACCAATAGCTTCGCCGCCCCTCCTAATCCATGGCGCTACTACAATTGCTGCAAAGAAACCGTAAACAACAGTGGGTATACCAGCTAAAATTTCCAGGGTCGGTTTAATCTTGGCCCGGAACCCGTGGGAAGCATACTCACTCAGAAATATAGCCGCCATTAGACCGACCGGGCCCGCGACAGTAAGCGCGACAGCGCTAATTAATAATGTGCCGAGGAGCAGTGGAACCGCACCAAAAGCACCGCTTGAGCCTACTTGATCCTCTCTTATTGCCATCTGTGGCGACCAATGCAGTCCAAATAGAAAATCTGTGATAGGTACGACTTGGAAAAATCGAATCGATTCAAAAATTAGGGATGCTACTATGCCGATTGTTGTGAGTATAGCCACAGTCGAACAAATGATAAGGATAGACATTACCATTCGCTCTTGCCAAACGCGCTTGGCTGACTTAGCAAACGCTTTTCTCGGATAATGTTCCATTTTTATCACCACGAAAGCAGAGACTATGTTTTCTGAAACCAGGGCAGTTCGATAAAAGCTTTTTCTATTACCCGGCTAGGTGGGCCAAAGAGGCAGAGAGTTGGTAGCTCTAAATCAGCTACCAACTCTCTCATTTAATTTAATCCAGACGAAATAACTGACGTCTACATTTTAAGATTGGCAAGTGTGCTGACTGCCTTTTTACGATCAGCTCGCTCTGTGTCGCCCATCGGAATAAGACCTTTATCAGTTAGATAACCGTCGGGGCCAGATGCTTTCTCCGCTGCGAATTCGTTCATGTACTCTTCGATACCCGGAACGACGCCTATGTGGGCTTTCTTTACGTAGAAATAAAGGGGTCGTGAGACAGGATACTTACCATCCGCGATTGCCTCGAAGGTAGGCTCTTTACCTTCAATTGTGCTCCCTTGAACCTTATCGGCGTTTTGATCTAAGAAACTGTAACCAAAAATGCCCAGCGCTTTGGGGTTAGCTTCTAATTTACCTATGATCATATTGTCATTCTCGCCTGCTTCGATGTACGCTCCGTCTTCGCGTACAGTGTGACAGATTTTCTTATAGGCTTTTTTATCTTTCTTAATACCCAGCTTTTTATCGCCCTTCTTCATGGCCTTAATCCACTTAAACTTTTTACACCCGCCTTCCATGGCAAGTTCGGCAAAAGCGTCGCGTGTTCCTGATGTAGGTGGGGGGCCGAGAACTTCAATTTTGATAGCAGGGAGTGAGGAGTTTACGTCTTTCCAAGTCTTATTTGGATTAGGAACTAATTTTCCTTCACCTGCAGGAACGTCCTTGGCTAATGCTAGAAAAATATCTTTTCTAGTTAATTTAAACACCTCGGATTGTTTGGAGTTGGCCATAACTATTCCGTCATATCCAACTTTCACCTCTACAATATCTTTAATTCCATTTTTAGCACAGAGGGCAACTTCTTTCTTTTTAATTCTCCGAGATGCATTGGTAATATCAGGATGATTTACACCAACGCCTGCACAAAAAAGTTTCAATCCGCCACCCGAGCCAGTGCTTTCCACCACAGGTGTCTTGAAGGATGTGCTTTTACCAAACTTCTCCGCTACCGTGGTAGCAAAGGGATATACTGTCGACGAGCCCACTACTTTAATTTGGTCGCGGGCCTGAGCCATACTAACTGTAGCAATTAATGCTCCAGCCATAAGGATTGTTTTTTTAAACATTTGAACGCTAGTCTCCCAAAAAAAATAGACGTTTATGAAATTTATCTAGTCCGCCTTTTCTAAGGCAGGAAGGAAACCAGTTTGTTACAAAAATATTACCTTTTTGTTACAATGGCGTTTGGTCGATTGATTCGTCTATTCGCGGCAGCATAACGGTGAACGTTGTTTCTTTGTTTTCCTCACTTTTAACATCTAAATATCCTCTATGCCGTGAAATAATATGCTTTACTATCGCAAGTCCTAACCCCGTCCCCCCCATTGACCTAGACCGACCCTTATCCACCCTGTAGAATCTCTCAGTTAGCCGGGGCAACTCTTTTTCTGCAATTCCTTCACCCTGATTAGTGACCGCAACATAAATACCCGGCATACCACTCTCGGGAAGGTTTGTGATGAGGCCTGTTTCCAACCTAATCGGCGTTTCTTCTCTGCCATAATTGATAGCATTCGAAACTAAATTCTGAAATACTTGTTCTAACTCGTCAGAATCGCCGGTTATTGGCGGTAAATCCGATTGTTTGATTAGTTGCAATTTCATTCCCTTACCCGAAGCGCGCACCGAAAGTGAATTTGCAACTTGGTTTAATATCTGATCGATTGATACGACGTCGTCAGGTGGTATGTGTTCGTCAGCTTCAACTTTCGACAAGGTCAACAGCTCATCAATTAACCTTGTCATCCGCTTAGCTTCCCTTTCCATAATTCCCAAAAACCTTACTTGCGCCTCCACATCGTTACGGGCTGAGCCTTGCAACGTCTCGATGAAACCGAGAAGAACTGATAAGGGCGACCTCAACTCATGGCTGACATTTGCAACAAAATCAGACCTTACTTGCTCCATGCGTTTTGTACTTGTTACATCCGTCAGTACAATCATTGCCCAAACAGGACTTTTCTTCATAAGGTCAGGCAATCGCCACATCTTAACGTCGAAATACAACCCTATCGGATTTGGAAGGTAGATTTCAGTTGGTAACGTTGGTTTCCCTGCTAGGCATTGTTTGATAATTTTCCGTAGTTTTTTATTTCGTTTTAATTTATCTATAGCGGTGTTTGATGGATCGACTTCTAACAGCCTACGGTATGCCTTGTTATAATCAATAACTAGCTCTCGCTCGTCAACGATCAAAACTGGGTCAGAAACACCATCCAGGATGCTCGTATCAAATGGTGTGTTGTTTTCATCCTCTATTTTTTTAAACTTCAACATTTAAATGTCCCAACCATAAGACCTTGAATTACACATTATTATTTGTATGCAAAAACATCAACGATGACATATTGTAATCAGATGTCGGTACCAAAAATTAATATAACCTTAAAGAGGGGAAGTGTTTGGCTTGCTGGAGCTGGACCGGGTGACCCCGGATTACTAACATTGCATGCTGTGAATGGTCTGCATCAGGCAGATATCATTGTCTATGATGCTCTAGTTAGTAAGGAAATTTTAAAGCTGGCAAACCCATCAGCGGCTCTTGAGTTCGCAGGAAAACGAGGCGGGAAGCCCTCACCAAAGCAAGTTGATATTTCTCTTAGGTTAATTCACCTCGCCAGAAAAAATAAGCGCGTTCTTAGACTGAAAGGAGGAGATCCTTTTGTTTTTGGACGAGGAGGTGAAGAGGCTACAGCGCTGTATGACGCAGGTATTCCTTTTAGAATTATTCCTGGGATAACTTCGGGCATTGGAGGACTAGCATATGCCGGAATACCACTTACTCATCGCGACACAAACCATGCCGTGACCCTTGTCACCGGACACGACGCCGTAGGCGGAATCTCGAATATTGACTGGGCCTCGATAAGTAAAAGTGCACCCGTCATCGTTATTTATATGGCAATAAAGCACCTAGAATCCATAGTAAATTCACTGTTATCAGCAGGCAGAAAGCATGATGAGCCAATGGCGATAGTTTCGAATGCATCCTTACCCAACCAGTTTGTTCTGGAGACGTCTTTAGGCTCTTGTATGCAGGATTCGCAAAATTCGCGGGTCAAGGCACCATCTATCGTTGTGATTGGTCCTGTGGTGAATTTCAGAAACATGCTTAACTGGCTAAGTGAAGTTCCCAAACCCATCGGTGAAGTTGAAACTTTAGCTGATTTTAAAACTAAGCAAGTCGGATAGGACAAGCTTGGCTACTCCCGGCATAATTATTAGTGCGCCGGCGAGTGGTGCTGGCAAAACAACAATAACGCTTGGTATTCTGCGCGCTCTTAGAGACAAAGGATTAAACGTTTCTGCTGCAAAAATTGGGCCCGACTATATCGATTCGAAATTTCACGAGCGAGCCAGCAGTGGCCGTTGCGTAAACCTTGATAGTTGGGGAATGAACAAGCCGCAATTACAATATCTAGCCGGTGAAACATCCAAAGATTCCGATATATTTGTTATAGAAGGGGTCATGGGGCTATTTGATGGTGCACTTCAATCAGGTGAAAGCGGCAATGGCTCGACTGCTAGCGTGGCACTCGAACTCGGAATACCAATAATTCTTGTTGTAGATGCCAGTTCCCAGGCGCAATCTGTTGCCGCGCTTGCTTCCGGTTTTTTAAACCACGATAAACGGCTAAATTTTGCGGGTGTGATTCTTAATAGAGTAAACAGCCAACGCCATGGCAAAATATTGAAAAGCGCTTTGTCCGACTCGGGCATAAAAGTGCTTGGTATCATACCGAGCGATAATGACCTGAATTTACCATCTAGGCATCTTGGTTTGGTGCAAGCGGATGAAATCAACGCATTAGAACAATTTATACAGAAAGCTTCTAAATCGATATCTTCGAATGTAGACCTTAGTGCGATTAAAGACGCTTCGCAAAGTAGTATTTCAAGTTCTACTGAAGCTCATTTCTTAAAACCTTTTGGCCAACACATTGCTGTTGCGCGAGATTTAGCGTTTAATTTCGCTTACACTCATACGCTCGAAAATTGGATGCGTCTAGGAGCAAAACTCTCATATTTTTCACCACTCGATAATGAAGCACCAGACAATTCTTGTGACGCTATATATCTGCCGGGGGGTTATCCCGAACTTTTTGCAGAGAAAATCTCAAAAAATACAACTTTCCTTGATAGTTTAAGACTAGCGGGTACGTCCGGAAAATTTATCTATGGCGAGTGTGGAGGGTTCATGGTCCTAGGCCAGACCATTACAGATGCGGCAGGGACGAGTTTTGCTATGTCTGGACTTTTAGATTTAAAGACAACCTTTGAAAACCCAAAGCTCTCACTAGGATATCGATTAGGAGAACTCACAACTGACTGCCCTCTCGGTAAAAAGGGTCAAACTTTTCGTTCACACGAATTCCACTACGCTCGCATAATAGACCAAAGTGGCGAAAATCTTTTTCACGTTCACGATGCTTCTAAAGAATTTAAAGGTAGTCTCGGCATAATAAAGGGATCCGTAGTTGGATCCTTCTTACATATAATTTGATTGCTAAAGCCGTTAAAGTTAATTTTTTGAAATCGGAGTACCGAACAATTCTAAATGATGATCTACGAGCTCATAGCCTAACTCGTTAGCTATTTTTACTTTTAGGTTTTCAAGTTCCTCATTGTAAAACTCTATCACTTCACCAGTTCGAACGTCTATTAGATGATGATGATGGTCTTCGTCGCCTTGGATTTCTTCATAACGCGCACGTCCATCACCAAAGTCTCTTTTGGACACAATATTTGTATCTTCAAACAGCTTCATTGTTCTGTACACCGTTGCTATAGATATCGAAGGGTCTAAATCTCTGACGCGCCTGTGCAACGCCTCAACATCCGGATGGTCTGTAGCATCAGAAAGAACTCGTGCAATTACTTTCCGGGGTTCCGTCATTTTCAGACCCTTTTCAACGCACATTTTTGCGATTCTTGAATCCTGCATAACCTCTAAAGCCCAAAATCAATCCCGTAATATAATTAGCAGTATATCCCAGTCTGGTAAATCGTAAAGACTACCATCCACATTTAAATATTTATAAATCCCTTTTAGTTAAAGCGAAGTACCAAAAAAGAAAATAGACTGACCTTTTTGCACTCCACGGAGTAATCATACTAGATTTGAAAAATTTTTTGGCCGTTACGAGTTCGAAGCTTGTAGTTTTTATCTAGTTCGCACGTATTGAATCTAAAGTGGATCATGAAAAATAAGGCGTCCGTTACGCCTCTTGTTTAACTTTTTTGAGCAAATATATTCGGACCAACTACAAATCAGGCGACACACCATCCGTATCAATTTTTAGTTTTCGTGACTTTTTCAATAGTGGAGAAGTGGGAGGTTTATTTTTATTCGAAACAGAGCAGCAAAATTTACAATTACATGCTTACGACGACATGATATTAATGAAGTTATAACGATTCACAAATTCTAGTTCATAGAAGCGACTGATTTTTGTTTTCATATAATACAAGCCTTTTTAATATTTTGCTTTGCTTGCTATTTTGTTTTACGTCTAACTCAATTCTTGCTAGCGAGGCCAAGCACTTGCAGTATGGACATCAAGCCTTCGAAAAACGTGAGTTTTTAAAAGCTCTTCATCATTTTCAAGAAGCAACCAACTACCACAAAACTACAGGTGAGGGTTTTTTTTGGATTGGTCACATGATGGAAAAGGGACTACTTTTTTCAAAAGACCTGGATGGTGCCTTGAAGAAATATAGACAATCAGCTAACGCGGGATATTTCGACTCCCAAGTCCGACTGGCTCGATTTTATAGAGGAGGCTTAGGAATTAGAAGAGACCCCGTCCGAGCACTTATGTGGTATGTTATCGCAATCACTAATCCAAATATTGTTGAACCATGGAAAAAAGATTTAGCCCTTTGGCGAAAGAGAAAGCTTGAGAAAACCTTACCGTCACTTAGTGTTCTAAAAGCATCTGAAATGGCTACAAAATGTATTGAGAAAGAATTTACCTTTTGCAAGTGATAGACACGTTTGTCCTCTCAAATAACAAACTAGCCCTCATGCTATTTTAAAAATGCCGGCCGAAGACGGGATGAGACTTACTTACTTCCCGTATTCTTCTCTAAACCGTAGACAGTCTGACGTAAAAACTTTAAAAGTCCACTCCGGTCTCTATGCTCCGCCAAATCGTGAAATGGTATTGAATCACCAATCCGGCACTCAACCTCGGTACCAATCCTTAGGTAAAGTTCTCTAAGGAGGACTGCCTCTCTTATCGTGCTGCTAAATTTGCTAACAAAATGAAAGAGCCAGCTATTTTGGCCATCAAAAAATAAGGGCAAAACAGGGGACCTTGACTTCATGATTAACTTTCCAACGAATGGCTTCCATTCATTATCGAACGCCTTGCCAGAAAGTTTAGTAGCCGTTGACACCTCACCGGCAGGAAAAATTATTATAGCTCCCCCATCCTCAAGATGTGCCAAAGTATTTTTTTTGGATTCAATATTTTTTCGAACCGCATTGATATTTTGATCAAAGTTAATTGGTATCAAATATGGTTTAAACGGTTCGGCTCGCTCCAGGGAGGCATGCGCAAGAAACTTAAAATCTCGTCTGACTTTTGAGACGATGTGACCCGCTGCAATGCCGTCTAAAATTCCAAAGGGGTGGTTAGCGATTATTATCAGAGGACCTGATCTGGCTACCTTCTCAAGGTTTTCATGGTTATAAATTATCCGCAAATTTAAAAGCTTAATCGAGTCATCCCAAAAATCGGCGGGTGTCCTTTCTATAGATGTATACTCATCGTATATTTGCTGTAGTTGCTTTTGGCCGCCAAACCTTTCGATAATTCTTATGAGCCATCCGCGCAATTGTGCATCGTTCAAACCCCTGTATGAAATTTCAGAGCCCGTCCTATGCCTAAAACCTTTACTCTGAATAATTTCCATCATTTACACCGTTACTACAAGGTCGTTAATGACGGTGATGGAGTAATGTTAACTTTATGTTACTAATTAATTCTCCTTTAAAGAAACTCGATCATTTTCTCTCAATTCAATAAACAAAAAGTGGGGGTAAAGATATTAAGCAACACCAACCATTTCTATTTTAATTACTAAATAACCCTGAAATAAGGTTATGCGCCTCCGTCTCGAGTTATCTCTTTCGGGAATTTTACTAATCGAAGTTGTCCCCAAACTGCTCTTATATCGCACCATTCACCCGCTGGGAGCGCAATATTGACCAAGCCGCAAGTTGGAAAAGACTTATAAATTTTTTTAACATTTTCTTTTGAATTTTCATCCGCATATCGGCATAAATATAGCGCTAGATTTTGCAAACTGGGATTATGGCCCACCAATAGAACGCTTTCATTAGACTGGGGTACATTTGACAAAATTTTAATGAGGCCTTCAACACTTGCTTCATATATGGCAGTGCAAATTTTCTTAGGTACCGGAGTTACTAGATTACAGTTTAATATATTTAAGGTCGTTTGAGTTCTATTCGACGGAGAACAGAGAGCCAAATCTGCCTTAAACTCTAGTTGGTTAAGAAATTTGGACACCGTAACCGCCGCGTTTCGGCCTCGATTATTTAATGGCCGGTCAATATCAGGTAAAGCTGGATCACTCCAGCTAGACTTTGCATGTCTTAGAAGCCAAAGATCTAGGTTTTTTTTAAGTAGCGCCATAGACTAATCAGGCCTTTAATTGATAACTTTCATTGTCCACCGTCGTATAGTAAATTAAGTTAAGTTGATACACCTCATAATTTCTATTTTCATTTATAGGCCAATCAATAACTAGAAGCCCTACATAATTTAATGTCAGCTGTTTCATTATTGATTTCCATATAAATCAACTTGTATACGACTTCGTCAGCGCCAATCGAAAAGTAACAAAAAGTTCCCGCTAGACTCTAAGTATCTATAAAAATTTTATTTCATGTTTACTAGTTTGACGATAATCGTGCAGTTATACCCGCCACCAAATAAAGTTATTGCGCACCGCCAAACACGCCACGTTTCTAATAAATTAACGCCCGTACTTAGACGGAGTTTACTTACTTTTTCTGCATCAAGTGTAAGGCTGTGGATGCATCGATTTTAGCCGACGCTGAGTTTTGCAGAGCTGTATTTACTTTCTCTTCCAAACTATCCAGTTGTGATTTCAAGGCATCGCTATCCATTTGCAGCGCGCAACCTGAAGTAGCCAAAAGAACTGTAACGACTGCCGCAACCCAAGTTGGAACCGCTAGTAACTTATCAAACATAATTATCATCCCGAAAAAGTTGTAGGATAAGACTTAGAGTCTGACGCGGACAGATGCATTACGAAACTGATTCTCTTTTATTAAGTTTTTATTGCGAGCGCGTTACCCGTTGTGTTGATCGTTGCGTGTCTCCTAAAATATCATCTAATTGTAACATTACTTACTACTAAAATGTAATCCTCCAGACTCTTTTCCCATCGACCCTATTTAATATCCTGCTGTATTTTCAAATATCGATAGGAAGAGACATGAAATTAATACAAATGACCGACATCCACTTGACCTCAACTGGTAAAACTATTGGAGGCAGAGATCCCTACATTAATTTCACAAATGCATTGGAGCATGCGCTAACTAACCACCCAGATGCAGAAGCGATTATAATTACAGGAGATCTTTCTGACTGGGGAGAAAAAACAGATTATGAAGTCTTACGAGAAATCATTAAAAAGCTTCCCATATCAGTGCATCTTGCTATTGGAAATCATGATGATCGGGAGACTTTTTTAGATATATTTCCTGATTATGAAGATCAAAATGGACATGCCCAAAAGGTTTTTCAGTTGTCGAAGGGAGTAGGTATAATACTAGACACATGGGGCCCTGAAACCCATGCAGGCTTCTATTGTTCCAAAAGGTGTGAATGGTTGCAAAAAGCCCTCGAAGAAGCAAAAGGACCCGTGTCCTTGTTCATGCATCATAATCCGATCCCCACGCACGTAGGTCCAACAGATCAAATCATGCTACAGAATAGAGAGCTGTTTGGGTCCGTGATAAAAAAACACCAACAGAAGGTGTCGAACATTTTTTTTGGGCATTGCCATATACCTTTGTCGGGGACTTTCTACGGAGTGCCCGTTTTCGCTCCAAGAGGCACGAATCATGCTGGCTTTGCTAATTTTAAAGAAACCACGCTTCTTACAGCTTCTGATCTACCGCAAGCTTATGCTGTGATCTTTTTTGATCAGCATTCTACCACAATTCATATGATAGAGTTCGGGTATGAAGGCCCACTGAGAGTTGAGGGGTCTCCAGATTACGGGACTTGGGATAAAGAATTCACAATGAGGTAGTTCTTTTTGAGAAGGCCTGAAGTTAAAATAAACAAAAAGTTTTTCTAACCGAAACCATTCGGTAACAAACGAAAGTTACTCTTTAAAAACCTTCCCTGTGAGCAGTTGTCTCTGGTATGTAAGATTTTTTTGCATCTCTTGCTACCAGGGGCAGCGGCCCGTAGCAGCCCTAATTAGGTTTAGGTTTTCAGGCTAGGATACTTCCCGTGAATATCTATATCTGATTTAATCTTACTAGAGAAATCGCAACTTTGCCAAAACACCATAGTGGTCACTTGGAGAGAACCCGCTTGATTGGGATCCATCCAAAACGCGGGTTGAGGAAACAGGCAGGAATAGGTCCGAAATGAAAATGTGATCTATGCAACGGTTATGATCCCGCAACGTTGATCGATTCATGGCAATACGTGAAAGCGGAGTTTTCTTTTTATCTGCCAACAATTTGATTACAGAATCGTCTGGATCTGCGTTAAAATCGCCGCCTAAAATGAAGGGGCAACCAGCACTAACATTGTCAATAACTCCCAGGATCTTCAACGACTGTTTAAAACGGGTCCTTTTATCATCGTTAAGATGCGTTAGATGCGTATTCATTAAAACAATGTTTTTACTCCCAAAACCAAGTTTTGCGAATTGCAACCAGCGCGATGGGTCCTTTGGGGTCGTTGGGAGTTCAATAGCGCCATGCTCTATAATCTCTCTTTTTGCAAGGATTGCTAAACCTGATTCGCTTTCAAGATTGTTACCAAGAACAATTCTCTTTTTTCGCCGCGCCGGATGAAAGACGTAATTCAAAGAAAGTCTTTTGGCCAAATAAGCGGCAGTGTCCCACTCGCCATTGCAGCTAACAAATA
>CEVN01156073.1_pt1 | contig 12265 bp, 11 predicted proteins | sample 427041 | NCBI WGS metagenome assembly CEVN01 (sample SAMEA2623463, study PRJEB7988) | marine metagenome | biome: marine biome (ENVO:00000447); feature: surface water layer (ENVO:00002042); material: "saline water (ENVO:00002010), including plankton (ENVO:xxxxxxxx)" | depth 5 m
GTTGGATCATAATTTAATGCTAAAGGATCAGTACATCCTAAAACTACCAACACTGCGCAAGGATCATTAGCAGAACCTGGTGTTGGATTTGTCATACATACAAATGATCCTGTTGAATCAAAAGCATGTGCTAATCCACCGGGAGTTGAACTTCCTAGGTTAGCAACAATTGAATTAGCATTTGGGTCTTCAAAATTAACAATATCTCCTCCAGAGCTCAATCCTGAAGAGAAAGAACCAACTATAGAAGAATTTATCAAGGAACCTGATGCATCGTAAATAGATGAAGTAGCCATATCTTCATAACCTAACCAATATCCTCCAGCAGGGATAATAGCATCAAGACCAAATGTATAGTCTGTAGCAGGCTGAGCATCATCTAATTTAAACCCAACCAATGAACAGTCTGTAGTTCCCTGATTATGGACTTCAATGTAGTCCTCAGGTGATCCTGAACCATGAGCTTCAGAAACATAAACAGTTCCTAAAACACAACCCTGCACAAAAATACAAGACCCATCATCATTAGTTGCGATAGGATTGTAATTATATGCTGTAGAGTCTGTGCATCCATCAACAATTGCAGGATAGACACATGATCCATCATCAGTTTGTGCAGTAGAATCATAATTTGTTGCAATCGGGTCTATACAACCTAAAATACAACCATTCGTGCCTGGGTTAGCAAAAATTTCAGTTGGCACATCGCTTGCTGCTGTACCTGTATAAATACCTTGACTTGTAGAACTTAAAGTCCAATTAGTGGCATTATTGTTGTTTGAAGATAAATCACAAAATTGTATTGAGTGTCCAGTTCCATAAGCATTTGGCCAAGGTGAGATATTGTTATAATTAACATATGCTAGAACAGTCCCTTCAGTGTTTTCAATTGTAATATCTTCTGCTGCTGAAAGGCTAGATGTTAAATGATCCCATTCATAATCTGGCGCAACACCAAAAAATGTTTGAAATCCACAGCCATAAGGCAAAGTATCACAACCGCCAGAAGTACCAGTGTATGGAGTTCGAGAAACTATTATTCTTTCTCCTGCTAAAAGAGTGGCTTGAGGGAATGTATAATCAAAGCCATCAGTAAAGACTAAACCACCTAACTCAACATCAAAAGCTTCGTTGTTTAAAACTTCGATGAATTCGAGATTGTCATAGTAACCAGGATCATCATACATTATCTCTGTAATAAGCAGGTTAGCTATGGTGTTATTAAAAAATACTTCTATATCATTAGAACTCATAGCATTTGATGAAAAATCTTCTGTTGCGTCTATCGTTAGAATATATGATTGCCCTAATAATAGAGATGAAGATAACGCAATAACAAGCGTATCATTTTGAATAATAGTTGTGTTGACATTTACACCGCTAATTGTACCAGAATTGGCAATTAACTCATTAAATACAACAATAATAGTGTCTGCGTTGTATACATAGTAATTAGCAATCGCAGGAGGCACAATATCTCCAATAGGACATGCTGAGCCAGGATTTGCATAATACTGTGGGTATGAGGCAAGACCTAGAGCAGTAAGGGTTGATGGTGATGGGTCTGATGCAGGTATAACAGATCCAGCCAAACTCCAGTTTGCTGGATCATTTGCGTCTGCATTAGGATCGCAAAGTGTAATCGAATATCCACCTCCATCTGCACTTGTTGGCCAACCGTTTGCATCATCATAATCTACATACATAATAGTATCTCCAACCGTGTTTAAACACACTAAATCTTCTCCTCCATTTGAAAGAGAGCCTGACCCCATCTCAAAGTCCGGAGCAAAACCAAAATAAGATTGAAATCCGCACCCATAAGGTAGAGCTCCACAATCTGCACTCATAAAAAAGGCTGCCTTAGCAATTATCGCAAAGCTATCGGGTTCTAAAGTAAATTCAGGAAACGTAATTGAAATTCCCTCATTAAATTCAAGACCTCCTAAAGGATATGAAGTTGAGCCATTATTATATATCTCAAAATATTCAAGATTATCATAATTACCAGGATCGTTATAATTGATTTCTGTAATTACAAGATTCCCAATATGATCATTATGAACTAGGTTTTGAAAAGTATCAACTTGTGATATATTTCCAAAAGAATCTGAAAAATTAGAAACAATCAGATCAAAATAGTCTCCATCAACTAGAGGAGTTGATAAATTAACAGTCATTGCATTGGCTGACTGGTTTAGTAAAGAACTTGCAACAGAATATCCAGGAACATCGATGTTAGCACCCGTTACTGACTCGTCAAAATTAACATTAATAGTTAAATCGTTGATAATATCAACAGATGTAATAGATGGGGGTGTAAGATCTCCAATTGAAAAGAATAGTTGAATATCATCAAATCCACCCCAATCATTACCTCCATTTTGTTTTGCTCCAAGTCGAAGTCGAACAAAATTTACTGTGTCTGGAAGATCGACAACATGTGTAACCCATGCTCCAGTATTTTTATCTAAAAACTCTGAAAAAGCATACGTAGTATCAATAAACGATACCCAATTGCTGTGCCATGTGGTATCGTTGTTTAATTGCACTTCATATGCCATGAAGTCTGAGCCGTCCAACTCATGAGAGAAATACTTAAATGATAATTTTAAATCTCCTGGTGAGGGCTGAGGTATTGGCATTGTCATCATTGTTATATGATGCCAATAATTTCCATTGTAAGGAGGATTACCATTTGGGTTTTCTAAATCTTGAAAACCTAAAAAATTAGCCCCACTAGCTGCAGTCATTGTTTGCTGAGCGCTTGTGATTGTCCAGATATCCCCATTAGCCGAAAAATTAAAGAATGCTGGGTATGGAGTGTAGCTCCATGGGTCAGCAGTCTCAAATCCTTGCGTAATGATAGGTATCTGTGCGTTAGTGTTTAGCGTTAAAAAAAACACTAAAAAAAATAAAATACGTTTCATTTGTTAAAAAATTTTTAGTTAATACGGGGCAAACATGAAAAATTTACATCCTTATGTTGTAACTAAATAATTATATTTAGATTAAGTTTCTTTTAACATTTTAAATCAAAAATTAGTTTTAAGTTAAGAGAATGACTTGTCCTGTTAAGTATTGGTTATCAAATCGAATTATGTAGGTGTATACTCCGATTGGAGCTAGTTTTCCTTTAATTTTACCATCCCATTTAAGTGTTAAGTTATTGTCAATTATTTTATCTCCAAAAGAATTGAAAATAGTTAAACTCACTTCGGTTTTTGAGTATATTCCATCAATTTTGAAAATATCATTTATACCATCTCCGTTAGGACTAAAAGCATTGGGAATGAAAAAACAGTCATTGTACGCGTGAGGTAAATCAATATGGTGTAGATTTGATTTACAATCAGCGCTGTCAATCACAAAAACCTCATATCTGCGTGATTTTAATCCAGTTAACTGACTATCTGTTTCTAAAGAATTAATATTTTGCCATCTATATCTATACGGCCTGTAACCGCCAGTAGTAATTAAAGTTAGTTCGCCATCCCAATTATACTGACATGATGGGGTTACGTAATCATAATCTATAAGTATATCCGATGGTTCTTTGACAATGACATCTTCTAAATTTACACAGTTGTTGAAATCTCTAATTGTACAAAGATATGAACCTGGTAACAGTTCGTTTATAAAGGTAGTATCTGCGTTATCCCAAAAAATACTATAAGGTGGGGTGCCTCCTCCTGCCTCAATTTTCACAGTAGATAATTCGTAGTCATCACAAACAATTTCTACATTTTGTGAAACACTAATTATTGATGGTTGAGTTAGGGTGATAAGTGAATCAAAGTAACATCCACTGGGACTTTCTATGTAGAAATAGTATTCTCCAGCACTTAAATTATTAATAGTAGAGGGAGAGTTCAAACTAAATATTTCATTGGTGTTTAACACATTAAACAGAATTTCTCCATCTTCTGATTCGTAACAGCTTAAATTTACACCGGTTAATTCTAAAATTGGATTTTCTATATTAAAAGAATCAAGAAATACACATTGATTGTTATCTAAAATTTCTAGTTCATAGTTGCCTACTGATAAATCTAGAAATTGTACGAATCCAGAGGCAGAGTTTTGATTGAGTAATGTGTCTTTATCTACATGAAATAAATTACATGTATAATTTTGTGTTCCCCCATTTATAGTTAAAGAAACAGATCCATCGCTTATGTTTTCACACCCTAAGGGAGTAATCGTTTGATCTACAGTTATCGGTTCTGGTTCAAGTAACTCAAGTATTGTATCTCTGCTGCATAGATTATCATCAATAACAGAAAGTGAATAAGTACCAGCAAAAAGGTTTTCATTGAAAGGCAATGAAATGGAGGTATTGGACCAATTATATAAATATGGGCCAGTTCCTCCATTAACAAACACTGAGATCTGTCCGTCACTAGCTCCATTACAACTAATATTATATCCATTAAATTGACTTATAATAACTGAGTCGAAGATTAACTCAGCTGGGTCATTCAATATGATACTATCTATAGAAAAAAAACAATTGTTAGCATCGTATATCTCTAAAGAATATAAACCAGCAGAAATATTATTAATAGGGTTAGTATTGTAAGTCCCTCCATTAAAATCTTCGTACGTAAAAAAATACGGTGGTGTAGCACCTAATACATTGGTAAAAATCGTCCCGCTTCCTTCATTAAAACAAGCTGGATTAATTGTATATGTTGAAGTACTGTATGGATTAGGACTAGTAATTTGAACAGGGTTATAATCATATGATTCTACTTGTTGATTTATAGTATCTTCAACAATTATGCTATATAATCCGGAAGTTAAGTTGCTAAATAATGGGTTAGATTGCCAGCTTATTCCATTATCTATCGAAAATCTTAAATTATTATTATTACTATTTACAATGATTGAGCCGCTAGAGTCTCCATAGCAAGCCAGGGGAGTTGTTGTGACACTATCAATTATACCTTTGATTATAATTGAATAATCTTCTGTCTCACCCCAGCCATAAACTCCACAAGAAATGTTTGTTTGATCGTATACAACCGACCACATTGTAACCACTCTCATCAAAACAGTATCTTTAACAGCGAATGAGGGGACTGTAATATTGGCTGAAAAATTATTTAAATTAACATTTGGCGGTAGTGTAGCGTTAATATCTAAAACTGTTTCGCTATTTTGAAAAATCGTATCCGCATTCCAATCAATATATACTTTTGAGGTTTTAGGAGCTGTGAAGCCCTGACAGTTTTCAAGCTCAATTGTAAGTTGATAGTTCTGATTTATAATCAATTCTGTATTCAAAAAAGAAAAATCTGAATATGTGTTACAGCCTGAAGAAGTATTTGAAATTGTATTTAAAGATACACCCGAGGTAGAACAAAATGCAGCTAATGTTGAATTAGAGTTGCAATATTGGGAGAATGAGGGTGAACCAAAAAGAATTAATATCAATAATAAAAAATATTTCATAGTAAACTATTGTATCATTACTTTTTGTGCGCTTTCAGATGTCTTGAACAAATACATGCCTTTAGGCCAAGACGAAGTATTGATAATTCCTTTAAAATTTGATAATATGAGTTTACCGTTTAAATTATATACCTTGACATCTTTGTAAATTTCTATAAAATTAGAACTAATATTATTAAAAGAAAAAGCTGATGAGTTTGGGGGAGATAAATTAGTACTCGAAACAAAACAACCATAACCTGGAGTTGCAAAAACATCAAATTCTGTAAGGAGACCAGTAATAAAAGGGTCCTCTCCTGTGTATTGATAAGGGGTTGATGTTGAAGGTTGCCAGTTTTGTCCAATAGAATTATCAATTAAAGGATCGCATATTTCTAGTGCCCAGCCCCATCCATCTGTTTGAAACGAATACCAGTTCACGTCAGCGGAATATTCAAATTCATCAATTATATTGCCCATATTGTCTGAAAACTGTATGATTTCCCCACTATTGTTTAATGCAATTGAACCTTGATCAGACCAAGCAAACATCTGTGAATAAGCTATTCCAAATACTTTATTCATTACATCTGGAAATTTGCAAATTACAATATAGCTTTGCGCCTGTAGTGTGAAATTAGGAAAGGTGAAGGTAACCCCATCAGTAAAAGTATAATCAGTTAGGTCAATTGAATTGTTTGTATGATTATAAAGTTCAATAAACTCTATACTATCTACACCATAACCGGGGTCATTATATAAGAACTCCGAAATAACTACTTGCGCACTTATAGTATTAAAAGTAAAAAGCCAAAAACTTATGTAAAATATTTTTTTCATTATTGTAAAATTTATCCTATTATATATTGAAAGCCTAATCTAATTTCAAGCATTGAAGGTCTTTTTGAATAATCTAAATCAGAACCATATATATCTGTTCCTGAAAAGATTGTTTTTGCAATTTGGACTTTTAATACTGAAAGATGCTTGTTAAATCTGTAATTATATGCAAAAGCATACGTGTCCTCTGTTTTACCCTTCTCAAAATTTTGATACTCAGGATTTTTTGAATAATTGATATTTGCATGATCATACCTGAGGGAAAAAACAGACTTATATTTCTTTAGATAATATGTTAATTGCATTAAATATCCTGTTGTATACTGATTTTCAGGTAAAACAAAAGGATAATCAGGCCATGGAGGGTTATAATAAGGGTCGTTTTCTATTACAGCATCAATTTCTGGGTTTCCAATATATAAATCATCAAAGTCATAACTTATATGATTTCTTTCAATCAATAACTGTATCCCTTTGTAATTTATAGCAAAATCAGTAGTTAAAGATTTTTTGACTCCATCAATTCCTGTCCAAATTGTTTCATCATCTGCATCCCAATTTTTTCCTTTATGAGAATAACGATATGCTGTCCCAAAAGAAAAAACAGGAATAGGAGAATTAGCAACATCAACGCCTCTGTATTTCATTTTTGAAGGCCACGAAACTTCTACTCTTGTAATTAGCTCATTGCCCAAACTATCATCTTGTTGCTTTGAAATTTCAGGAAGACCATTAACATAAGAAGCGTAAAATTTGATTTTATCAGAAAAGATTCCTTTTTGTAAATGTAAGCCCACATCTCGCCTTGACTGTCCCTCATCAATAATCATAGACCTCTTTAAAAAAGGAGAGTAAATTATAGCTGTCATACTTTCTCTTGAAAATGGAATTTTTGTATAGCCTAATGTTGTTTCAATATGATAATTGAGAGTAACATACCCATCTAAAACGGGTATTTTTGGTTGATTTGATGTGCCGTCAATTAAGTTTGCAAAATCAAGATGTAGCTCGTATTCAAAAAACTTTTTCATTGAGCTCCCTTTTAGTCTTATTCTAGCATCCTTTAAACGCATTATATTTTTATGCTGTTTAATTAGCGATAAAGAATCACTTTCTGGATATATCCTAAACTTATAAAAAGGAGTGATGTTTCCTCTTATTTCAATATTATCATATGATTTGTTAAGAGAGTACTGAGCGTTTGAATCAACAACAAAAAAAGTTAAGAATACAAGTAACAAAACATAAAACACCGTCAATTTTCTGTTTAAAGTAAAAAATATCAAAATGAAATCAAGCTTACTAATGCGAAAATTAAGAAAAAATGGTATATCGTTAGTGAGGGATTTCATAATAATAAATTTTTTCAAGATTATCACTCACTACAATCATTTGATTTTCAGAAAAAGTAATTCCCTCAGCATTTAAAACATTAATTGCCCAACTCTCTTCAATATTAAAATTATTACAATTTAGCTTGTATATAGTTGCGTTGAGATCACTTATTACCCAGATATTATTTTTAAAAAAAGTGATATCTGATGCTTCTGAAATTTGCAAATCATGATAAGCTATTGTATTGAAGTCTTTATCTAATCTTATAATTTGACAAGGATTTTCTTCTGTAATAACTATGAACTCTTTTGAGTTAGTATTATACGTTATTCCTTCAAATCCTCTATTTAATCTGCCAGAAAAAGGAATATATTTTTCAGCTATTTTTTTTAAAGTCTCCTTTTCAAGTATTACAACTTTTCTACTTCTTTCTTCTGTAACAAAAATATGTTCGTCGCTAACATAAATTCCTTCAGAATCCTCAAAATCAAGCGCGAAATAAGATGATGTGTCGTCGTCACTTATCAACAGTTGACCCGAATCTCCCAAAACATATAGCTTCTTATTATCCGAAAATATTGCTGATGATTCTTTAACGTTTGACGGTTTTTTTTCGATCAGAATTAAAGGATTTGTTGTTAAAAATAAAAGTATATTACAAATTAGAAACATAATGCAAATGTATGTTACTCAGACTGGATGAAACTTGTGTTAAAATCAAAAAATTGTTAAATTATATATTAGTTAGATTAAATAAGTGTTAAGAATGCGTAAAATATAATTTAAACTTTTGATTGAGAAACCTGATTTCGTAAATAAATGTAATGTGGATTTTTAAAAATAAAAAAAGCGGAACTCTGTCTCAAAATGAGATGGATTCTGCTTTGGCGACCCAAAAGTCTTTAGAATTCAATTTTTCAGTAATTAACAAAAGACATGTTGAAATTAAATATGCTACAAACAGTAAACCGTGTGGCATTTCTAAAAGCTGTACATATTGATCATTATTCCCCCAATACTTTAATGGTACAGCAACAAACAAAAGAAGTATATATGACACCCCCTCTAAAAAGGCAACAACTCTAAAAAGCCCTTTAACGCTATTTAAAGGCACTTTCACCGGTTATGTCAAAGCCAGTAATAAGTAAGTGAATATCATGCGTTCCTTCATAAGTAATAACAGACTCTAGATTCATCATGTGTCGCATAATTGAGTACTCACCAGTAATCCCCATTCCTCCTAAAATCTGTCTTGATTCACGAGCAATATTTAATGCCATTTCTACATTATTTCTTTTGCACATTGAAATTTGCGCACTAGTTGCTCTTTCTTCATTTCTTAAAACCCCTAATCTCCAAGTAAGAAATTGTGCTTTTGTAATTTCCGTAATCATTTCAGCTAATTTTTTCTGCTGTAATTGGAACGAAGCGATAGGCTTCCCAAATTGTATTCTTTGTTTTGAGTACCTTAAAGCAGTATCATAACAGTCCATAGCGGCGCCAATGGCCCCCCAAGCAATGCCATATCTTGCAGAATCTAAGCAACTAAGAGGTGCGCCCAAGCCATCTTTGTGGGGTAATAAATTTGTTTTAGGAATCTTTACATTATCAAAGACTAACTCTCCAGTTGATGACGCCCGTAAGCTCCACTTGTTATGTGTTTCTGGAGTGGTGAACCCCTCCATCCCTCGCTCTACAATTACTCCTTTTATCCTTCCTTTTTCATTTTTTGCCCAAACAACAGCAATGTCTGCAAAAGGAGAGTTGGAAATCCACATTTTCGCACCATTTAGAAGATAAAAATCTCCCATATCTTTAATATTCGTTGTCATTCCAGCTGGATTTGAGCCGTGATCTGGCTCAGTAAGCCCAAAACACCCCATAAGATCGCCAGCAGCTAATTTTGGCAAATATTTTTGTTTTTGTTCCTCACTTCCATATTTCCAAATTGGATACATTACAAGTGATGTTTGAACAGATGCAGTTGATCTAACACCGCTATCACCTCTTTCCAACTCTTGCATTATTAAGCCATAAGAAATCTGGTCTAGCCCTAGCGCGCCAAATTCTGCAGGAATATAAGCTCCAAAAGCCCCAATCTCACTTAGACCTTTTATAATGCTTTTTGGAAATTTTGCTTTTTGACACGCTTCTTCAATTATTGGTGACACTTCTCTTTTTACCCATTCTCTAGCAGAATCCCTAATTAGTTTATGCTCTTCAGTAAGAAGTTCATCCATTAGTAAATAATCAGGCGCTTCGTATAAATCTTGTGACATAATTAAATTTTTTTACAAAAGTAATTTTTTTAAAATGAAAATATGCAATCATAAAACATATCTTTGTTAAATTAAAAATACAAATGTTAGGGCTAAACAAAATATCCTATAATCAAGATCTGTTTTTTGTCTTAATAGTTATTTCATTGTTTTTAATTTCACTTATAAAGGGTGTTTATTGGAAGCACGCCAGGTTATTATTTATGGGCACTTTTGCTCAAAGATATGCTAATCAATATTTAAGGGAAGAAAATGTTTTTACAGAAAGAGTGAATTTTTTGACTTTTTTGTTATTGGCTGTTAATATAACTTTGATAATTACAAAATTAAAATCGACAAATGAGTTTTGGATGATTATTAAAATATTTTGTTCAGTATTACTTTTTTATTTTCTTAAAGTTTTGATTATAAAACTTATTGGGATCTTATTTAAGAATCATGACCTTGCTAAACTTACCGTTTTTTTCTCTCTTTTATTTGATAAAACTTTTGCATTTATATTATTTCCTATTATAATAGGCTTATATTTCTTTATCATTGACATCTCCATGGTTTTATTATTTGTAAGCCTTGTTGTGTTTATTATTATTTTTATTTTCAAATTATTTTGGCTTTGGAGAATAGGGGTAAATTCATTTGGTCTTTTTCAAACGTATATTTTTTTGTATCTTTGCACCCTTGAACTATTCCCTGTTTTATTGTTAGTAAAGGGGTTTTTTTATTAAATCAAATATGGTTGAACAAAAAAAGAAGGTTAAGACAATTTTAATTACACAGCCTAAACCGGAGGGCAAATCACCATATGTAAGTTTGGAAAAAAAGTACAAGGTGAAAATTGATTTTAGACCATTTATGCATTTAGAAGAGATAAGCGCAATGGAGTTTAAAGAACAAAGAATCTCTATTTTAAATCATGACTCAGTGATCTTTACATCAAAAAAAGCAATGGATCATTATTTTGGTATGATGGAAAAGTTGAGATTAAGAGTCCCAGATTTTACAAAATACTTTTGTGTATCAGAGGCAATAGCTCATTATCTACAAAATTATATTACTTTTCGAAAACGTAAAATTTTTACTGGAGAACAAACATTGGCTAGTTTAATCCCTATTATGCAAAAACATAAGGAGTCCAAGTTTCTCTACCCTTGTTCTGATTTGCTTAAAAACAAGGTGAATGTATTATTAGAAGAAAGTGGTTTACAGTATACAAAAGCTCAAATGTATAAGGTTGCATGCTCTGATTTATGTGATTTATCTGATGTAAAATATGATGTTTTAGTGTTTTTTAGTCCAACGGGTATTAAATCGTTGTTAGAAAATTTTCCAGATTTCAAGCAAGAAGAAACAAGATTAGCAATATTTGGACCAACGACGTTAAAATCAGTTGAAGAACATGGTTTAAGAGCTGATATTTCTGCACCAAATAGAAAGGCTCCTTCTATGTTAATGGCATTAGATCAATATATAAAGGAAGCAAATAAAAGGCGGAGATAATGCTGTGCCAAATAAATTGTTAACTTATCTGTAAGGATTTTATTAGAGCGATTTCTATATGTTTAGGTTTCCTAAAGAACAAAAATTATGCCATAAGAAAGTGATCGAGAGATTATTTAAAAGAGGCAAAACTATTTCTCAAAAATCATTTAAAGTGATATGGGACTTGTCAGAGAATTATAACGAGAGTGTTTTGTTGAGGACATTAATTATTGTTCCCAAAAAAAAAGTAAAATTAGCGGCCCGTAGAAATCTTATAAAAAGAAGGATAAGAGAGGTGTATCGAATAAAAAAAAAACAGTTAGAGTTATTTTTAGAAAGAAATAAACAACAATTAAATTTAGCAATAATATATCAAGAAGAAGAAATACTGGAGTATAAAAAGCTAGAACAAAAAATAAATTTATTTTTAGACCGTTTAATAAATGATTTATGAAAAGAATAGTGTCTTTTATTTTTAGAGCAATAATAATTATATATCAAAGGGTGTTGTCCCCACTTTTTCAACCGACATGTAGATATACCCCAACATGTTCACAATACGGATTAGATGCAATCAAAAAACATGGGCCTTGGAAGGGAGGGGCCTTAACATTAAAAAGGTTTTTTAGTTGTCATCCATGGGGAAGACATGGTCATGACCCGGTCCCATAAACAGCAAATATGAAGAAAAAAATCAAACGTTTATTTTTATCACTTATCTTAATTAGTGCGTCAATTATTTCAATTGGCTTTGTAGGTAATCATTTTGAGATTGCCAAAAACATAGATATTTTCACAACTTTGTATAAAGAGCTAAACACATTTTATGTTGATGAAACTGACCCTGGCGATTTGATGAAAAAGAGTATAGACGAGATGTTAAAATCATTAGACCC
>CEVN01061192.1_pt1 | contig 12244 bp, 10 predicted proteins | sample 427041 | NCBI WGS metagenome assembly CEVN01 (sample SAMEA2623463, study PRJEB7988) | marine metagenome | biome: marine biome (ENVO:00000447); feature: surface water layer (ENVO:00002042); material: "saline water (ENVO:00002010), including plankton (ENVO:xxxxxxxx)" | depth 5 m
GCTCTTGATAGTGGCGATTTTATAGAATTAGAAGCTATTAAATCTCTAAGGATTTTACAAAGAGTAAGTTAATTTAGTGAGGTCCAATCTTGAAGGAAAAGCTCATGTCCGGGCGTGAACCCATAAAGAGTATCTGCTGCAAGTAACACCGCCCCTGCAGTCCAAGTAGGTTTTTCAATGGGCCAAAACTTTTTATCAGTATAAACATAGCCAGTCCAATATAGTCCATCTTCATCTCTCCATTGATGTAGAGAATTGAATAAATCTTCAGCTTTATCCACCAAGCCTAATTTAACAAGTGCCATAACCAATTCAGAACTTTCTGCGACTGTTACCCATGGTTCCTCACTTACACATTTACACCCCTTTCCCTCTACAATAAATTCCGACCATTTAGAGTCAATTATTGAAATGCCTTTATCGTGAGTATAAACCCCACAAAGAATTGGATAATACCAATCCATACTATATCTGGATTTACTCTCCCAACTTCTATCATATCTTTCTGGATTATTAATGATGGAATTTTTCAATTTACTTTTTGCCTCTAGTAATCTATCTGCTGGACGATCAAGGATCTCATTAATTGCAATGGCACACTCTAAGCTCTTGTAAATTGAACTGCTCCCCGTTATTAAAGAATCATCAAGTATTTCTTTTCCCTCTTCTTGGGCCCAGTAGATATCACCTTGTAAAGTTTGAGAAGAAATAACAAAATCAATTGCCTTAGAAAGCGTGGGGTATAGTTTTTCTAAAAAATCCTTGTCTTTGAAAATAAGATAATGATGCATGAGACCGGTTGCTATATAAGCGGAAAAATTTGTCTCTCTCCTCTTTGTTTGAGGAATTGATTTTAAATATTCAGAATACCAAGAGCCATCTTCAAGTTGATTATCAGAAAGCCATAAAAAAGCCTGCTCAGACTCATCTTTTTTTCCTGCAATAGAAAGGCCCATACATGCTTCGACATGATCCCAAGGGTCTAGCTTTTCACCCTTCTCCCATGGAATCGACCCATCACTATTTTGTACTTCTAAAATATAGTTAATAGAAGGAACATAAAAATCTAAAGTTTTGCTATTCATCCAAAGGTTTTTTGAAATACATTACTAAGCTCTTTCCAATTAAGGGCTGAAGTATCATTTCAAGTATTCTTGTAAAAATTGGTCTCTTCATTAAATCCCACACTAAAAGCTTATGATATTGTTTGATAATTAAAGATTGATCTTTGGTGTTCCAGAACAAGCATTGCAGCCACCAATACGGAGAGTGTAATCCATGGGCCCAATGAAAAGACAAATATTCTAAACCAAACTCCTTTCCCAATTTTTTTAATTGGTTATGTCTAAATATCCTGACATGACCTCCGGGCGTTTGAGAGTACTCTTTGCTTAATTTCCAGCAAATTAATTCCGGTAAATATCTCGGAACACTTAAGGCCATTATCCCTCCTGGTTTCAAGACCCTTATGAGCTCTTTTACGGATTGCTCGGGGGAGTCTACATGCTCTAAAACTTCGCTACAGATAACTGCATCCAAAGAAGATTCTTTAAAAGGAATATCATTTATATTTGCCACACCAAAATTACATGATGTAGATAAGTCACCAACATCAAAATCGTTAAGACGAGTCTTAGCCGTTTGCACATCTCCTAGGCACAAATCCAAACCGATCACATTTGCGGGTGACTCTATAAATCCTCCAATTGAGTGACGGCCCTCCCCGCAACCCATGTCCAATAAAAATTGGTCATGCCCAAGATTAAGATTTTTGTACCTGATTGTGTTCATTATTGAATGATTTTATAACTTTATTAAATACTTCTAGGTAGGACTGAGCGGCTATTTTCCAATCAAAGTGCTCTTCGATTCGTTTTCTCCCTTTTTCAGACAATTCCCTTCTTTGGGTTGGATTTTGGAATAATTGTATGACTGCTTCCTGAATATCTCTTACAGATTCTGGTTGGATTTTTAATGCGCAATCCTCAACGACATCTCTCAAACCTCCAGAGTGCGTGCTGATCAATGGAACTCCACAGGACATAGCTTCTCCTGCACCAAATCCAAAACCTTCATACAGTGATGGTATAACGGCAACTGTAGATACATGATAAAGATTGACTATTTCTTCTGCACTAATTCCAGAGTGGAATTGTATTTTTTCTTCTAAACCTAATTCTTCGATTAACTGCCTTATTTTGCTGTCTGTGGGGGATTTACCAATTACATCAAGTGACGTATCTGGAAAATTCTCAACAATTCCTGGAAGGGCCTTTATAAGATATTTAAGTCCCTTTAGAGGTATGTCTGCACTAGCGGTTGTAATGAGCCTATATCCTTCATTTACTACTTTCTCGTTAGGAACAAATTTTTCAACATCAATGCCATTTAAAATTATTGCAATCTTATTTTGCTCAACTTGAAATTCTTTGACTATATCTTGTTTAGATGAACCGCTCACACAAATAATCTGATTTAGGTTAGGGGCAACTCTTTTTTGCATAGGTAAAAAATTATGCCATCTAATAGAAGATAGTTTTTCTTTCCAATTTTTAGCATTGTCCATCTCAAGTTTATGGTCTTTTGTTATAGGGTGATGAATGGTAACCGCTAAAGGATAAAGCTTTTGTATTTGTAAAAGAGAACTACAAAGGGATTGATTGTCCAAAAGCACGTCAAAATCTGGACTTGATGATTCTAAATATTTCAAAACCCGTTTACCGAATGTATAAGGCTCTGGGAAGCCGCCAGTCATAACAGTAATCCATTCATAGAAATCTAAGGGGTTAAGTAAATATTTTAACTTAAATTCTCGTAGCCTATCTTCGCTAGCAAATAAATCTAAGCTAGGAATTTTAATCAACTGGACTGCATCATCTAAGTCTGGATAAGGAGGACCTGAAATGACAGATACATCATTGCCTAGTCTAGAAAGCGCTTTACTTAGATGTTTAACATAAATGCCTTGTCCACCTGAATAAGGATGGCTTCTATAACTTAATAGTCCTATCTTCAAGAAATGCTCCTAGATTCTTTTGGATATTTTTTGGTGCAGCAAGGGCTGGTTTGCAATACTTTTTAGCATTCTCATCTTATCTTTAGATATATTTTTCTTTACTGAATAATATCCTTGTTTTCCTGCCGTATCTAAATCTAAAGCAATGATGCTTTTTTTAGATATAAAAAAATTTGAGGTCTTAGCATCGCCATGATTAAAATTTATCCAACTGAGTTTCTTAAAGAAGGCTACTATACCTGAAACTATCACTTCAGAATTAACATTGTTTAAAATAGCTTCGTCAAGCCTTTGCCCTTCTATTGATTCGGTAACGAGAAGTGAATTCCTCATCCCCAAGAACCCTTTTTGTATAAATATTAGGACAGGTTCAGAAGTTTGAATACCAACAGCATTCATCCAGTTGTAAGCCACCCACGAGTTATAAGCTCTGGTTTTCTTAAAGACACGAGAAAGTCCGTGGATTAAGTTTTTTATCCTATATTTTTTAAAAAAATAATTTTTTCCTTCTATTTTGATTTCTACTACTAAATGCCCTTCTTCATTTTTAATTACCTTACCTTCATTTATTAGTAAATCTTCATCCTTGATAAATGCCATAAATGATTTAAAAGGGATCTCTTTATTAAAAAGCCATCTGCCTGATTGATCCTGACACTTAGTAAATTTACTATGCTCAGAAAAAGATGATGGAGCAATGATCTTAAAAGGTTTCAATCTGGGCTTAAGGTACATTGAGAATGCCCTATCAAAAATCTTTCTCACTAAAGCTAAATGCTGATTGCAAAGCTCATCCAAAGTGCAGGCAAAATAAGTTTTAAAGAACCTGTAGCAGTCTCTCTCGGTTAATCCGAAACCCATTGCAGAATGTAAAAAACCACCGAGATCTTTTACTAACCATCTCTCTGGTACATTTTTTCTTATCTGAGCCCTGTGCAGGTCAATGGTGATGATTTTTAAATCTTCAAAATTAATTTCTTTCTCTATATGTAAATGACACAAGTAAAGATCTCTATGATTCAATCCAGAAGCATGTATCTGTCTGATTGTTTTAGCAGTCTGTTCAATTAAAATTTTCTTTTGTTTAAAGGATAGGTTCTTATGAAGACCTTCTAAAAAGAAGTCCTCGAGAGAAATGGTTTCTTCCAGTTCTTGTGTAATTAGAAATGATCGAGAGTTAGCGGGGCTCAAACCTTCTTGAAAAAATCCAATAACCTTAAGAGAGTTGATAGAATTTTTTGATAAGTGTTTTATTGCATTAAATTCTCTTAATGCACCTATAACGGGCACTTTCAACTGAATCAAGTTTTTTAGTATTTCTTTCCATCCTACAGGCCCATGAATTTTAAGAAAATATCCCTTTTGATTGAATTCAATTCTTTTAGTAATTCTGTTAGCGCTTTTACGGTAAGTCTCTCCTTGAATCTTCTTAGCATAACTATAAGAGGCCTTATCTGTAAAAAGGCCCTGCAATTCACTATCAAAGAATATCTGCTTCATCAAAAATTACTTTCTACATAGTCTGCAACAAAGCTAAATCTCGAAAAAAAATAATCTTCATTCTTGAGCTCTTTTATTGAAGATTTAATATGCCCTAAATTCTTTTCTGAGAGAGTTGCTTCTAATAAGCTATTAAAAGCGTCTTGAGAAAAATTACGGTCGAGAACGGATCCAGATTTAAATTTTAAAATCTCTTCCGAGAAACCTACTTCTTTTGATGCCAAGGCTGGCAGACCAGAAACAATTGCTTCGATTATAATATTTCCAGCAGCTTCCTCTCTTGCAGGATGTATTAGCAAATCAGCAGATTTCATAAATGAAGGAACATCATCCCGTGGACCCATGAATTTAATTTTACTTTGAAATTCACTATCTTTGATCAGATCAAAATAACCTTTTTCATTATCATCTCCTATAACTACTAATGTAGATGGGATATCATTGTTATTTAAATAATGAAGACCCAAAATAGCGCGATCTAGTCCTTTTCTAAAAAAATCTGAACCAACAAAAAGGAGAATTTTATCACTAGGTGATATTTGTAATTCTTCCTGTGTGTCTATGGGTATTGCGTCTAACCAATCTCTGTTTAAACCCGGAGGAATGATCTGCATTCTTTCTTCAGGTGTTTTGTAAATATCTTTAAATTCATTTTTCTGGCGATTATTTAAAAGCAGTATCTTGGTAGAAGACTTGTGAGAAAAAACATCTGTCTCAAACACCAAGGATTGCTTAAATCTTTTTGTAAATCTTTGTAAATAATGTTTATTTAATGAATGTTTAGCAAAACAAGTATCAGCTGCAAAATATAAATCTAACCCTGGCATCTTATTAAAGCCAAATACTATTTCCGGATTAAATTGATTTATAACTTCAGAAACTTCATTAACAAATTTCCTGTTTTTTGATGCATTAGTGAATCCCTTTTCACCGATCTCCATCACATCTAACCAGATTGGTATTTCTCCACTCCAAGATCTGGTGAAGACCTTGACTGTGTGCCCTCTCTTATAAAGCTCTTCGGCAATACCCAAAAAGTCTTTTTGCAAACCCCCATAAGGGAAATATTTGAATAATGTAATGGCTATCTTTTTACCACTCATTACTAAAGTGCTTCCAATGCAATTAAAACTTCTTCGGGACTAATGTCTACGAGTGACTGATGGTACCCTTTTTCACTGGTTCCGTACCTTACCTTTTTGTAACCATCCATTTTTCTGAGAATTTGTTTTTTATCAATTAGCGGTGGGGTATATTCAGGCGACGAAGGTCCGTATAGCGCAACAAGTGGAGTTCCAACTGCAGCTGCAATATGCATTAATCCTGAATCATTAGTGACTACTTTATTTGTATATGCCAATAGATCTATTGCGTCCAATAGGCTTGTTTTTCCAATAAGATTGATAAATTTTTTTTCGTGAGAAAGATTGTTTGTATTTTCTATTTCTACTCCGATATTTTCGTCATTTTTTGAACCAATGCATAATACATTCCATCCTTGGGATACGTAAGTCTTAGCAATTTCAGAATAATACTCTGATGGCCATCTTTTTGAAGGCCCAAATTCTGCTCCGGGGCATAAGGCAAGGGTAGGTATTTCTTTCTCAATTATATTTTTTTCTACAAGAGAAGTAAGGTTCGTAGAATCTATCTCTAGCTTGGGTAAAGATAGATTTTCTAGAGAAAACGTCTCATTTGATAAGGAAAGCGCTGAAAATTTTTCGACCATCAAAGATTTCTTTAATTTTTTTGAAGCTCTTATGTCATTAATTAATCCATACCTAAATTCGCCCAACCATCCAGACCTAACCTTAATTTCAGCGAAGAAAGGTACAAATGCAGACTTAAATGAATTTGTAAGAACAATTGATCTGTCATAGCCTTCTTCCTTCAGTTTTTTGCCAAGCTTAAATCTTTCATAAATTTTAATATCACCATGAGCAAAAGGAGAGGCTATTTTCTTATCTACTTCTGGCATCCTATCAAGCAAACTTAATGACCACGCTGGTGCAATTACATCTATTTTTGAAGATGGCTCCTCTTTCTTTATTCTTTTATAGAGGGATTGAGCCATCACGGAATCTCCCACCCAAGAAGGTCCTACAATAAGAATCTTCATTGTTTTAATTTGTATAGGTGTGCCAAGAATCGTTTAAATCCCTTTTACCTCTTACTTGATCAAAATAAGTTGTCTGGAGTTTTTCTGTAATTGGGCCTCGTTTACCTGCACCAATGATTTGGTTATCCAGTGAATTAATAGGAACTACCTCAGCTGCTGTACCTGAGAAAAATGATTCATCAGCATCTAAGACATCTTGCACTGTGATTTGTTTAACTTTGAAAGGAATATTCAATTCTTCTGCCAAGTCTATGATTGTTCTTCTTGTTATTCCGTCTAAACAAGAATCCAAATTTGGAGAATATAAAACACCATTTTTTGCAATAAAGAAGTTCTCTCCGCTTCCTTCAGCAACAAAACCTTCGGTGTCTAACATTAAGGCTTCGTCGAAGCCATCTTCAAGCGCTTCGGTAAGAGCAACAATTGAATGAACGTAATTTCCATTTACTTTGGCATTAGAAACTGAATTTTTTACCTGTCTCTTGAATGAAGAAAGCTTTACTTTGATACCTTTTTCTCTTGCTTCAGGATCCATATAGGAGGGCCATTCCCAAGCAGCAACCATGCAATGAACTTTCAAATTATCAGCCCTTAGTCCCATACCTTCTGAACCATAAAAGCACATTGGTCTTATGTAGGCTTCTTGAAGTTTATTTTCACGAATAACTGCAGCATGTGCCTCATTAATGTCTTCCATAGAAAAAGGTATTCGCATATTTACGGTAGAAGCAGACTTGAATAGCCTCTTAGTGTGGTCATGTAATCTAAAAACAGAAGGCCCTTTGGAAGTGCTATAAGCTCTAACCCCTTCAAAAACACCTAGCCCATAATGAAGAGTATGTGTGAGTAAATGAGTATTGGCTTCTTGCCAGTCAATCATTTCTCCGTTGTACCAGATTTTCCCATTGATTTTAGATAGATCCAAAGCAATTTCCTTCTATTTTTCTATTCATTTTATCTATATAAATTATTTTATATAGAACAATTCAAATATTGAACAGATATAATTGTAAGTTATGGATTTGAACCAAAATATTTTTAGGGCTAACGATATTAGGGGAATTGCCTATGAAGATCTTTCTGAGAGCGTAGTTACGGATCTAGGAAAAGCCCTAGGTTCAGAGAGTTTAGAAAGAAATATTACGCAATTCATAATTGGTAGAGATGCCAGATTATCAAGTCCCGATATATTTGAATGGCTATCCTCTGGTGTGTTATCGACTGGCTGTAATGTCATAGACATAGGCCTAGTAACGAGTCCCATGTTCTACTTTTCTACCTTTGAACTTAATACCTCTAGTGGTGTGGTAATAACCGGAAGTCATAATCCTGGTGAATATAATGGTTTCAAAATTGTCTTTGAGAATCGTTCTACATCAAGTGAAGAGATCTTGGACATCAAGCGGCGCATACTAAAAAAAGATTTCTTTAGAGGTGCCGGAACAATAAAAAGTGCAGATATCAAAGAAAATTATATCGATCGCATAGTTAGCGATATCTCTATAAAAGAAAATCTGAAAATATCTATTGATTGTGGGAATGGTGCAGCAGGAGTTGTGGCAAAAAAAGTTTATGAGGCCCTAGGATGTGAAGTCATAGAATTATTCGGAGAGCCTGATGGGAATTTTCCTAACCATCATCCTGATCCTTCAAAACCGGAAAATGTTAAAGACTTAATAGAAAGTGTTATCGATAACCGATCTAAAATTGGACTAGCATTTGATGGTGATGCAGATCGGTTAGGTGTCATATCTCCTAAAGGCAAAATGATTTATCCAGACATGCAAATGATTTTATTTTCTAAGCAAGTTATAAAAAGCAACCCTGGAGCTAAGATAGTTTTTGATATTAAGTGTTCAAAGTTATTATCAGATGCGGTCTTGGCGGAAGGTGCTGTACCAATCATGGTTAAGACTGGTCATACATTCATTAAGCAGGAGATAAGAAAAAATAAAGCGCATCTAGGTGGGGAAATGAGCGGCCATATTTTTTTCAATGATCGCTGGCCAGGATTTGATGATGGGATTTATGCTGGAGCACGAATGCTAGAGATTATTTCTGAAAATAACGAAGAGGATGTATTTGAAACTCTCCCTTTTTTATTTTCAACTCCTGAAATAAATGTTGCCACCTCAGATGATGAAAAATTCGAACTTGTAGAAAATTTTAAACAAAATTCTAACTTTGAAAATGCCGAAATCATTGACATTGACGGAATAAGAGTAAACTTTGAAAGTGGTTGGGGTTTATTAAGAGCCTCAAATACATCTCCGGTCTTGGTCTTAAGATTTGAAGCAGAAAGTGAGGAATATTTAGAAGAAATAAAGAATAGCTTTTATCTAAACTTAAAAAAGTTAAAAAAAGACTTACAAGAATTCTAATCGTATGACAATCAATAGAAAGCAAGCAGAAAACATAGCTTCAGTATTAAGTGAAGGACTTCCTTACATACAGAAGTTTAAAAATAAAATCATTGTTGTGAAATATGGTGGAGCTGCAATGGTAGAAACTAAATTAAAGGAAAGTTTTACTAGAGATATTGCATTGATGAAACTGGTGGGGATGCGCCCTGTAATTGTTCATGGAGGTGGCCCGCAAATAGGAGAAGAATTAAAAAAAGCAGGTATATTTTCTGAATTCATAAATGGCCATAGAGTTACAACTAAAGAAACTATGAATGTTGTTAAACAAGTCTTAGGTATTAAAGTGAATAAAGAAATAGTGCAATTAATAAAAACTCATGGAGGCAATGCAGTTTCTTTCAACCATAAAAATTTCAAAATCATTAAAGCAACAAAAACAGATGATGGTGAATCTGATTTGGGATATGTTGGACAAGTAACAAGAATTTTAACTACAGAATTACTAAAGAGTTTAAAGAATGATTTAATTCCTGTAATAGCTCCTATAGGGCTTGATAAAAAAAATGTTTTCCTCAATATCAATGCAGATGTAGTGGCCGGAAGAGTTGCCCAATCACTTAAAGCAGAAAAGTTGATACTCTTAACTGATGTCAAGGGTATTGGAGACTCGAACAATAACTTGATATCTAAAATCTCCCTACAGAATGGTCGAAAGCTACTTAAAGAAGATTTCATAAAAGGAGGGATGACTCCTAAACTAACTGCTGCACTAGAAGCGAAAAAAAATGGAGTTAAGTCTAGTCATATAATTGATGGAAGAGTCCCTCACGCTGTACTGCTTGAAGTGCTTACTGAAGAAGGCGTAGGAACTATGATAAGCTAATTCAATGGATCAGCTCAAACCACGCCAACTCGACATAATGCAGAATCTTGCAAAGATGTTAGGGGAAAAGGGGCCGGTAAAAATCACAACTTCTCTGCTGGCTAATGAGTGTGGAATTACTGAAGCAGCAATATATAGACATTTTCCTAGCAAAAAAAAGATTTACTCAGGTTTGGTGGATTTCTGTGAGCAAAATATTTTTGATTTAATTGCCAATATAAACTCTTCAGAGAATGATGAGCTGGAAAAAGCTAAGAAAATTCTCATTTTATTAGTTAACTTTAGTGAAAAAAATCCTGGGCTGGCGAGGCTACTTACCAGAGAAGCTTTTTCGATAGAAGAGACTAGCCTTGATGAAAGGATTGGACAGATGATGGCAAAAGTTGAATTATTGATAAAACAAAACCTTCAAAGACATGAGCAAACTTCGAAAGATAAATTGGCTTTACCAACTGCCTCGGCAGCTAATTTATTGCTTGCTAGTGCAGAAGGATTCATCCAGCAATTTGTTAGGTCTGGCTTTCAAGACTCACCTTCAAAAAGGGTCAATGACCAGTTTGACTTTCTCATCAGATCCCTTGCTAATTAGGCATATTTTCCTCTAAGAAATATTCAAAAGCTGGTCTGGTGGTTTCTTCTGAAGCTAATTTTCCTGATTCTTTATCAATTTTTACTATTGATAAACCTTCAGGAGGTAATTTTATTGAAACTGGTATCTCGTCAATAATTTCCCTTTTGTAATCTAGCCAGATTGGCAATGCAATTGTAGAACCAAACTCTCTATCTCCTAAACTTTTAGGGTTATCAAATCCCACCCAGACTGAAGTTACGATATTTTCATTATATCCAGTGAACCAAGTACTCTCGGCTTTGTTTGTTGTCCCAGTTTTTCCGGAAAAATCATTTCGTTTTAGTTCCGAAACTTTACTTGCTGTTCCTCGAATAGTGGCTTCCCTCAGGATATCATTAATCAGAAAAGCTATCCTCTCATCTATAACTTGTTCAGGTTCGATAACACTTTTTTTGTAAATCAAATTTCCATTTCTGTCGCGAATTGAATCAATGAGATAAGGTTCAACCTTTTTTCCTCCATTTGCAAACACTGAATACGCAACAGCATTTCTAAGCGGATTCAAAGATGATGTCCCTAGTGATAAAGATAAATCTGCAGGCAGTCTATCTTTATCGAAACCAAATTTTTCAGCATAAGCTCTCACGTTTTCAACACCGACCTCCCGCAATAATCTCACAGATACTAGATTTCTGCTCTGTACTAACCCCTCTCTCAATCTGGTAGGACCATAAAACCTTCCACTTGCATTTCTTGGTCTCCATTTTTCCTCTAAAGCTTTGTCTTCAAAGACTATCGGCGCATCATTTATTAAAGACGAAGCCCGAAAACCTTCGGAAAAGGCTGCCGCATATAAAAATGGCTTGAAATTAGATCCCAATAAAGGTGAAGCTTGCTCAACGCGATTGAATTTACTTTGAAAGAAATCATAACCTCCAACTGAAGCCAATATAGAGCCTGATTTAGGATCTATAGAAATAAGTGCACTTTGAGCTTCAGGTAACTGTGTCAAAGATAACGATTTCGTTAGTCCATCTTTTTGAATCCAGACTAAATCGCCTAAATCTATTATGTCCTTAAAGGATTTAGGTCTAGGACCTCTTCTATTTTCTGTAATGTGAGCTCTAGCCCAGCTTAAGTCTTCTGACCAGGGAATTTCAAAAAATTCTCCTGATTTAGTTAATACTTCAAGTGTATCTTTGTTATTAGTAACTACTGCTATAAATCTGCTTTTATTCTCAGAGAAATTTTGAATTAAGTTAAATAGTTCAGTTAATGATTCGTCTTGTTGCTCTAAAGAGTCAGAATTAAAGAAATTATTTATAAGGTCTCTTTTAGAGTCTAAATCTTTTTCAAAGAAATTTTCAGGAAACAGCTCTGATATGTTATCTGGTTGTCTGAAACCATGTCTTTTATCATAAGCTTCTAATCCTTTTTTTAAGGATTGAGTTGCCATATTTTGAAATTTAGAATTTATAGTTGTATACACCTCCAGACCTTCTGAGTAAGCTTTCAAGCCGTATTGCTGAATCATATGTCGCCTTACCTCTTCAGCTACATAAGGTGCTTCTACCTCTGAAACCAACCCATAATAGTCTGCTGTCACTGGAGCCAAAACTGCTAAATCATACTGTTCTGGGTGAATGAACCCCAAATCAAGCATTCTATTTAAAATCCAATTTCTTCTTTGAATAGCTCTTTTTGGATTCACTAATGGATTAATAGAAGAAGGAGCTTTAGGCAGGGCTGCTATCATTGCCCATTGAGATAGATTTAAGTCTTCAAGAGGCTT
>CEVN01365301.1_pt1 | contig 12236 bp, 12 predicted proteins | sample 427041 | NCBI WGS metagenome assembly CEVN01 (sample SAMEA2623463, study PRJEB7988) | marine metagenome | biome: marine biome (ENVO:00000447); feature: surface water layer (ENVO:00002042); material: "saline water (ENVO:00002010), including plankton (ENVO:xxxxxxxx)" | depth 5 m
AAAAATCTAGATGAAATTATTTTTAAGTTTTATAAACTATTTACATTAACTATTATTTTTTATTAAGGAGGCTAATTTGTCTATTATAATTGATGGTAAAAGTTTAAGTATACACAATCTTATTAAAGTAGCTAGAAATAATGAGAAAATAGAGTTGCATTCGGACTCTATCAATCGAATTGTATCTTGTAGAAATATGGTTGAAGATAAGATAAGTAAAAAAGAAATTGTATATGGAATTAATACGGGAATTGGAGAGTTTTCAGAAACAGTTCTTAACGATAATCAGATAGAGGATTTTCAAAAATACCTAGTTTATAATCATTCCGCTGGTATAGGTGATCCTGCTAAAAAAGAATTTGTTAGGGCAGCTATGGTTGGAAGAGTCAACGTTCATGCAAAAGGTAATTCTGGTTGTAGGCTTGAAATAACTCAAACCCTAATTGAAATGATAAATAAAAATGTTACTCCTTTTGTTTGTCAAAAAGGATCTGTTGGTGCCTGTGGAGATCTTGCTCCAATGGCTCAAATTGCTTTAGTTCTTTTAGGAGAAGGTAAGGCTTATTATAAAGGTAAGTTGTTAAGTGGCAAGGAAGCAATGGATGCAGCGGGTATTAAAATTCCAGGTTTAAAGGCGAGAGATGGACTTGCTGTTATTAATGGTGCTAACTTACTAACTGCAATGAGTGCAATATTTTGCCATGACCTTATAAATGTTTTAAAGCATGCTGAAGTAGGTGCTTCAATGAGCTTGGATGCTCTAATAGCAAACCTTAAGCCATATGATGAAAGAATTCACAAAAAGAGAGGGTTTGATGGTGCTATTAAGACAGCTTCTGCAATACGAAGTATGCTAAAAGAAGGAGATTTGATTAGGGGCAAAATTACAACAAAGGTTCAAGATGCTTATTCTCTTAGATCTACCCCCCAAGTAATAGGAGCTGTTCATGATGCATTGAGCTTCTGTGTCAAGCAAATAGAGATAGAGTTAAATGGTGTTGGAGATAATCCAATATTTATTCCAGAGGATAATGTTCAATTATCTGGTGCAAATTTTCAAGGAACCCCAATATCACTTCCTATGGATATGCTAGGTGCTGCTTTGACTATGGTTTGTGTCCTATCCGAAAGAAGACTTAATAGATTAAACAATCCTGCTTTAAGCTCTGGCTTGCCTGCATTTTTAACAAAAGGTGCTGGAATGTTTTCTGGATTAATGTTAAGTCAATATACTGCTGATACCTTAATTGTTGAGCAAAGAATTTTATCTGCCCCAGCATCAATACAATCAATACCAGCTGCAGCAGATCAGGAGGACTTTGTTTCAATGGGCATGAACACAGCTATAAAAAATTGCCAAATCATGGATAATGCTTATGCTATTCTAGGAATTGAGTTAATGGCGGCAGCTCAAGCTTTAGATTTTAGAAAACATAAGTGGGGTAGAGGGGTTCAGGTATCGCACAGGGTTGTTCGAGATTATATTGATTTTCTTGATATTGATCGACCTTTATATGATGATCACGATAATGCTAAAAAAATGGTTCAAGATAGCTCGATAACTAAAGAGCTAGAAAATAATCTTAATTATTTTTATAAAAAATAAATACTGGTTATCAAATATTCTGACTAAATTTACCTGTAAAATAGGATTTATTTTACATGGATAAGAAACAATTAGATGAAAACCTTACCTTTGACGATGTTCTTTTAAAACCTCAGTTTTCAGAAGTTCTGCCCTCTGAAACTAATATCGAGTCAAAATTAACAAATAACATCAGTTTAAAAACCCCCTTTATTAGCGCTGCTATGGACACAGTAACTGAAAGTCAGATGGCTATTTCAATGGCAAGATTGGGTGGCATAGGCGTTATTCATAAAAATTTATCAATACGGAAACAATCTAATGAGGTAGATAAAGTGAAAAGGTCTGAAAGTGGAATGATTTTAGATCCTGTAACTATAAGTCCAAATAAAAGAATAAAAGATGCATTAGAGATAATGGAGGAATATAAAATTTCTGGTGTTCCTGTTGTAGATAAAAAAAAGTTGGTTGGCATTCTGACTAATAGAGATATTCGTTTTGAAGAAAATCTTAGTTTAAAAGTTTCAGAGAGAATGACTAGCAAAAATCTTATAACCGTTAAGAAGGGAACTAGTCTTGAAGTGGCAAAGAAAAAACTTCAAGCCCATAGAATAGAGAAATTGCTTGTGGTTGAAGGGCAGAAACTATGTGGCCTTATAACTGTTAAAGATATTTTAAAAAAAGAGAATTACCCAAATGCTACCATCGATAAATATGGAAGATTAAGAGTCGCTGCTGCTGTAGGCATAAGTTCTGACACCCTTAGACGGGTTCAATCTTTAGTAAATATGAATGTAGATGTGGTATTTATAGATACAGCACATGCTCACTCACAATCTGTTGTTAATGTATATAAAAAAATTAGAGCCAAATTTCCATCAATAGATATAGTTGTAGGCAATATTGCAACACAAGAAGCATTTAAATTATTCTGTGATTTGGGAGCTGATGCAATAAAAGTAGGCATAGGCGCAGGATCTATATGCACTACTAGAGTTATTGCAGGTGTAGGTATGCCTCAATTGTCAGCAGTTATTAAATGTCATGAACTATCTAAAAAATACAATGTTCCGTTGATATCTGATGGAGGAATGAGGTATTCAGGCGATATAGCCAAATCCCTTGCCGCTGGTTCAAACTCAGTAATGCTTGGTAGTATTTTTGCGGGATCAGATGAAAGTCCTGGTGAGATAGTTTTATGGGAAGGTAGAAGATTTAAAAAATATAGAGGTATGGGTTCAATTGGAGCAATGAAAGATGGCAGTAGCGATAGATATTTTCAGAAAAATAATGGTAAGTTAGTTCCAGAGGGGATTGAAGGAATGGTCCCTCAAAAAGGCCCAATACGTGATATAGTGTTTCAGTTAGTTGGGGGCCTAAGAGCTTCTATGGGATACTGTGGAGCGAAAAATTTATCAGATTTCAGTAATAAGGCAGTTTTTGAAAGAATTACCAATGCGGGTATGATAGAAAGTCATCCTCATGATGTGAGTTTAACTAAAGAATCGCCTAACTATAGAAAACCTATCTGAAAATAAATTTACTTTAAGCTATTTAGATGCTTGCTAATAGAAGATTTTTTATTAGCAGCTTTCTTTTTATGAATAACACCCTTTGCAGCTATTTTATCAATAACTTTTTGAGCTTTGCTTAGCTCAGATGGGGCATCCTTTTTATCTTCAACGTTCATAGCGCGTTTTACAGCGCTACTTAGAATAGATTTATAGTGTCTATTTTTGCTACGCAATTTTGCTGCCTGTCTTACTCTTTTTAATACTGAACCTTTTGCTGACATTTATCATCCTTTAAAATTTGCTGCTTAAGTTATACATTAATTCAAGAGAATCAAATATTTTTTTCAAGTATTTTAATTGTTTTATCATTTTATTAAGATTAATTTTAGTCGACTTATAAAAGAGGAGCCTAATGATTAAAGATTTTTTAGAGAGCGTCAATTTATTCTACGATGTAAAAGATTCAGTTATAGAAGAGATATCAAATCTATGTCAATCAAAGACATATCCTAAAAATAGCATGATTATATTAGAGGAAGAATTCGGGGATCAATTATTTATAGTTAGAACTGGTACAGTAAAAATTACCAGAGTCAATGACGAAGGGAAGGAGGTTATCTTAGCATTATTAGGCGTAGGTGATTTTTTTGGGGAAATGGCTATTCTTGATGGGAAATCACGTTCAGCTAATGCTTTGGCTCAAGAAAAATGCGAAGTTATTACTATAAATAGTGCAGATTTTTTAAACGTTTTAAAAAATAATTTCCAAGTATCTATGAATTTATTGGAGGAGTTAGCAGTAAGACTTAGAAAGTCTGACCAGCAAATAGAAGCTCTTTCTTTATCTGATGCTGAACATAGAATAGGTGTTTCACTTTTAAACATTGCGGAGGATATGGGGGTGATTAAAAATGGTATTGTTACAATCTCTAATCTTCCATACCAACAGGATATTGCTAATATGGCAGGGACATCGAGAGAAACGGTTTCAAGAGTTTTAAAAATGTTTGAAGATAGACTCTTAATTACAAAAAAAGGTCACATACTACAAATCTCTGATTATAAATTCTTTAAACGTATTTTTGGATAAACTTCTAATTTTTTCTAAAAAAGATTTGCTTTCAAGTATTCTAAATAAAGATTTTTCGGTATTAGCAAAATCAATTACTGCAATTGAAAATCAATCCTCTAATTATCAAAAATTGATTAATGATTTGTATGTACATAGAAAAAAAAGTCATAAAATAGGTATTACAGGCCCTCCCGGATCAGGCAAAAGTACTATTACATCTAAAATTGTTACTAAATATTTAAATGAAAATAATTCTGTTGCCGTCATATGTGTAGATCCTTCAAGCTCATTTAATGGTGGAGCTATCCTAGGTGATCGAATTAGGATGCAAGAAGTTTATGGCCATAAAAATGTTTTTATTAGAAGTTTAGCTACAAGAGGCTCTTTGGGAGGCATGACTAATTCAATAGCTGATATTGAAGTTTTACTAGAAGCTTTTGGATTTGATGTTATTATCTACGAAACCGTTGGAGTTGGCCAGATTGAAATTGATGTAGCTAATTACGCTGATTCACTTGTTCTTGTTCTTACTCCAGAGTCTGGAGATGACATACAAATGATGAAGGCTGGCCTTATAGAGTTTGCCAGTATAATAGCAATAAATAAATCTGATAGGCCAGGAGCAAGTAAAATGAAGCTGGTATTAGAACAAGTTGTAAGCTTTAATGATAGTGATTGGGCTATACCAATTGTAGAGACAGTAGCCTTGCAAAATAAAAATATTGATACTCTTTGTGCAAATATATCTAAGCATTATAGTTTTTTAGTGGAAGGAAATCTTTTAGATAAGAAAAATAATCAAAAATATCTTCAATCTATAATAAGAATTATTAAAGATGACAGTCTTAAAAAAAGTCTTAATTCTAAATCTATGGAAATTATTAATAACGAACTCCTGAAGCCAGTCAATAAAAGAATTTCTCCAAGCGACATGTTTTTACGGCTAAAGAAATGAATAATATTTCGTCTGAAATGACTTTTTGGGAGCATATTGATGAGCTTAGATTTAGAATAATTGCAAGTTTAATTGTATTTTCTGCATGTGCTATCTTTTCATATATTTATGCTGATCAGATTTTACATATTATTAGACAGCCAATAATGGATTTAATTGTCAATAATTCAAATATTAAAGAGGCTTTCAAGGGAGTAACAGATCCCTTTTTTCTTAAAATTTCTATTTCTCTTTATTCAGGTTTTTTCCTTTCTCTGCCATTTATTCTATATAGTTTTCTTCGATTTATATTTCCAGCAATACAAAAAGGAAGATTTTTGTTTTTATCAATTATTATCCTATTTAGTATTATACTTTTTATAGCTGGTGTCTTATTATCCTATAAAATCCTATTTCCTATAAGTATTAAATTTTTAGTTTCATTTATCCCTACAAGCAGTAATATTCCGCTATTTATTTTTGTAAACGAATACGTTTCGTTAATTTTTTCTGTAACAATATTAATAGGATTAGTTTTTCAGTTGCCAATTGTTGCATTATTTTTATCTAAATTAGGGCTAATTAATTATAAAATGTTGTCTTATGGAAGAAAGTATGCAGTCCTAGGAACTTTTGTAGTTGCTGCAATTATTACCCCGCCTGATATTGTTAGTCAGCTTTTACTTTCAATACCTATTTTAATTTTATATGAAATTTCGGTTATATTGGTAAGAATCTTTTACAATGAATAACTATATAGACAAAGAGATAGCAATATTTGAAAAAGAATATTTTAAAAATATTGAATCCGGCGTAGATCTTATTGATAAGATTGTAAAATATTTATGTAAACACAAGGGTAAAATGCTTCGACCTAAATTGGCGATCTATACTGCTAATTTAATCGACAAAGCTAATGATAAAACATACAGTGTTGCTTCTTTGGTAGAAATGATTCATGTTGCAACTTTAATACATGATGATATTGTTGACGAATCTTATATTAGACGTGGCTGGCCAACAATTAGTAAGGTGTGGAAAAATAAAATATCCGTTCTTGTTGGAGATTACCTTTTTTCTAAAGCATTAACTACAACTGTTAAACTAGGAGATTTGAAATCAATTTCTATATTATCAAATGCCTCTGATAGGCTTAGTAAAGGTGAAATTTTTCAAATTCAACAAGCTAGAAAAAAAAATATGACAGAAAAAATGTATTTTAATATGATTTCAGATAAAACAGCCTCCCTTTTTAGTGCTACTTGCGAGCTGTCCGCAAAAACCGTAACTACAGATGAAGAAAAAATATCATCGTTTAAAAAATTTGGCGAAAATTTCGGTATTGCCTACCAAATAAAAGATGATATATTTGACATAATTGGTAAAACTGACGACTTAGGAAAACCTTCAAATTTTGATTTAAAAAGAAATATGTTGACATTGCCACTTATTCATTGTCTCGATAGTTTAAAAGGTAATCAAAAAGCTGATTTTCTAACTCATTTAAAAAGTTTGTCAAAAAGAAAAAAAATTAAAGAAATTATATTTCAAATTAATAAGTATGATGGTTTAGATTATGCAAAAGAAGCTCTTGATAATTATATAGTGGAATCCAAAAAAAATATTTCTAACTTTCCTAATAACAATGAATTAATATCGTTCATCGATAATGTTTTTTATGGCAAAAAATAATATTATAAATATTCCAAACTTTATATCTATCGCTAGAATTCTACTTTCTATTCCACTTATATTTTTTTTAAATAAAATTCCAAAGAAGCTTGAATTTAAAGACTTTGAATCTTATACATATGAGCTGACTAGTATCATAATTATAATTTTTATTATGATAGTATCGGATTTATTAGATGGCTACATCGCAAGATTATTAAATAGCGTAACTGATTTCGGTAAATTAATCGATCCACTAGCAGATAAGGTTTGTTTGTTAATAGTCATTATTTACTTGACTCAAAAACCTGGTTTAGATGGATTTTTCATTTTATTATATTTTATTTTATTATGCTTTAGAGATACAATGATTTTATTATTTGGATTATATTTGATGAATAAACACAAATTTAGGTTTGATTCAATCAATAGCGGGAAATGGTTTGTTGCTTTTTCCGCTCTAATGTTTCTTGCATTTATTTATGATCCAATTTTAGTTAAGTTTGTATATGTAAAATGGTTCCTTTATTTTATATCTATTATGCTAATGATATATAGCACATACGAATATTATTTAAGGTACATGAAGTTATTAATTGAGAATGGGGATGTTTCGAAGTAGTATAAATAAAAGTAAAATAGGAATTCTTAAAGCTTTCTCTTTTATTTCAGGTAAAAAAAGAATAGATGAATCTGATTTAGAAAAATTTGAAGAATTACTTATTGAATCTGACATGGACCTTGAAACCGTTGATTTGCTTTTAGATAAGGCCAAAAACCTAACTCGTGCGGACATGTCTCAACATCAAAGTTTTAAGATTTCAATTAAAGAAAATCTACCAAATCTAAGTCCAATTAAAGATTCCAAAGTTACAATGCTTGTTGGTGTTAACGGTACAGGTAAAACAACTTTTTGCGCTAAATATGCCAAATATTTAACTGACTTAGGTAAAAAAGTTCTTATAATTGCAGCCGACACGTATAGAGCAGCTGCGTATGATCAAATAAGCGCTTGGAGTGAAAATTATGGATTTAAATGCATAGGAAACCCAGAAAAAAAAGACCCTTCATCAGTAATATTTGACTCTTTATCTTCGCAATTTGCAAAAGATGCAGACTCAATAATTATAGATTCTGCAGGAAGGCTTCATAACTCAGTCAATCTGATGAAAGAACTTAGAAAAATGTCATCAGTTATTCAGAAATTTAAATATACTTATAATAATCTTATTAGTATTGATGCCAATACAGGAAAAAATGCATTAAATCAAATAGAGCTTTTCGATCAATATGTTTCAATTAGCGGTGTTGTTCTAAATAAAATTGACGGAAGTGCAAAGGGTGGCATTGGTATATCGATTATTAAAAAAAATAACATCCCTATATGCTTTCTAGGCTCTGGTGAATCTATAGATGATTTATCACTTTTTGATATGGATTTATTTTTAGAAAGTATTATTGGTGAGGCTTTAATTGATTAAGAAAATTCATATAGTAACCCTTGGTTGTTCGAAGAATGTATACGATTCAGAACTTCTTCTAGGTGGATTTAAACGAAATAATTTTGAAATTACAAATGAACCTCTTGATGCTGATTATGTTATTGTTAATACTTGTGGGTTCCTCGATCAAGCTAGAGAAGAGAGTATAGATGTTATCTTAGATTTAGAAAGACTTCGAAAGACTAGCAAGATATCTCTTTTAGTAGTTGCTGGATGCATGTCAGAAAGATTTGAAGATGAAATGAGAGAAGAGCTTTATTATGTTGATCATTTTTTTGGAACAAATGATACTAATAAAATCATCGATTTTATATGCTCTAAGGCACATCAGAAATTTGACCCTGATTTTAATAGAATAAATTTAACCCCCAAACATTATGGATATCTCAAAATATCTGAAGGTTGCGATAATGGCTGTTCATTTTGCTCTATTCCATTAATGAGAGGCCTGCAAAAAAGCCAACCTATAGAATGGAATGTTCAAGAGGCAAAAAGAATGTCATTTAGCGGAACTAAAGAGATTCTTGTTATTGCTCAAGATTCTACATCTTATGGATGGGATTTACGTCCTAGGTCATCCCTAGATAAGCTTTTACAGTCTTTAAATGATGTTGAAGATATAGATTGGATTAGGCTTCATTATGCTCATCCAGCGCATTTAAAGCAAAAAATTATAAATTGTTTTAGAGATTTAGAGAAAATGATACCGTATATTGATATGCCTATCCAACATGCATCAAATAATGTTTTAAAGCTTATGAGGAGAGGCCTAAACATCGATGGAATTAAAAGAAAAATCGATGAATTAAAAAAAGTTCGTCCAGATATCGCCATAAGAACATCATTAATTGTTGGCTTTCCAAATGAGACAGATAGGGACTTCAATGAACTTTATTCTTTTGTAGAGGAAATGAAATTTGATCGCTTAGGTGTTTTTATGTATTCTGAGGAGGATGGTACCTATGGACAAGCAAATCTGGAAGACAATATCCCTAAGGAAGTTAAAAAAAGTAGACTTGATGAAATAATGAAACTTCAGCATGATATTAGTATTAGGAATAATTCTAGATTAATTGGCTCAACACAAAATGTGATTATAGATACTATTACTCATGATGGCAAGTCAATAGGTAGGACCTTCAGAGATTCCCCAGATATAGATAATACAGTAACAATAAATTCTAAATTAAAAATTGGATCTTTCTATGATATATTAATTAAAGATGTTTCTGCGTATGATATTTTTGGTGAGGTGGCAAGTTGACTGGATTTAAAGTAATTAAGATTGACCACATTGCTATAGCTTCAAATGATGCTCAAAAAATAAATAATTTTTTCGCAGAACTACTTTCAGATAAAGATTACAAGCAAGAAGAAGTCGAGTCAGAGCAAGTGAGAACATCATTTTTTAAGGTTGCCGATGTAAACATCGAAACTTTAGAGCCATTAACTAAAGAATCAACTATAGCTGCGTATTTGAAAAATAATGGACAAGGTATTCATCATATTGCATTCTTAGTGGATAATATTATTGCCGCAATAGATTATTTCAAGAAAAATAAAATTAGAGTTATATACGATCCACCCAAAATTGGCGCATCAAATAAATTGATAACTTTTTTACACCCAAAAGACACATTCGGTGTTCTTATTGAAATCTCTCAAAATCAATAATTATGATTAATAAAATAGGTGAGATTCCTACAAAGCCAGGTATTTATTTTTTTAAGGATGCAAAAAATCAAATAATTTATATCGGAAAGGCAAAATCAATTCGAAAAAGAGTCAGGTCTTATTTTAGTTCAACCCATTTAAAAGACCCAAAAACTAAAATACTTGTTAAAAATATTTCTAAAATCGACTACTTAGTTGTTAGATCCGAAACTGAGGCATTATTAACTGAGGCAAACTTAATAAAGCAGCACAAACCACGATATAATGTTTACTTGAAAGATGATAAAACATTTCCGTATATTAAAATCACTAATGATGATTATCCTAAAATAGAAATTATTAGAAGTAAAAATTTACAAAAAGATAAGCATATCTATTTTGGTCCCTATTCAGATGCTAAATATTTAAGAAAAGTTATGAAGCTAATTAATAGAATTTTTCCTGAAACAAATGAAAATTATAGAAAACTAAAAATTGCATCTCGGCCATCTAAAGATGTTTATCTCTCAATTGTTAAAAAAATTATTTTATTCCTAAAGGGTAGAAGTAATGAAGTTAGAGATAAAATCTATTCTCAAATGAAGTTAGCTAGTGAAAATATGATGTATGAAGATGCTGCCAAGTATAGAGACCAGCTAGATGTGATAAACAACTTTATTATTAATGAGAAAAAAATATCACATGATTTTAAGGACCGTGATATAATTTGTGTATCTTCAATCACAGGTCTTGGATTGGCAATGTTAATTAGAATTCGCAATGGACATTTAATTGGAACGAATAAGTTTAACATGAAAATAAATAATGATAAAGATATCAATGGAAATACTAAAATATTCATTCAACAATATTATTCTAATACAACCGATTTCCCAACAGAGGTATTATTAGATATAGATGTTGATAAAAAAGATAAATTAGAAACATGGCTTACGGATATAAAAAAATCAAATATAAAAATATTAAATCCAAAAAGAGGTGAAAAAAAAGAACTTGTTAAGATGTGTAGAAATAATTGTGATTTACATCTTAATGAAATAGTAATTAAAAATAAGACATCTACAGACTATCTTTCAAAGAAAATAAAGTCTTTAAAAAACGCTCTAAATATCGATACGTATCCAAGAAGGATAGAGGCATTTGATATATCCCATATTTCTGGAAATTTTCAAGTAGGAGGTATGGTTTCGTATAAAGATGGAGTCCCATATAAAAAAGACTACAGAAAATTCAGAATAAAGCACAAGAAAGGAAATAATGATTATCTTTCAATATCTGAAGTTATTTTTAGAAGGTATTCCAGAATTAAAAATAATAAGGGAGTATTTCCAGACTTAATTTTAATTGATGGCGGGAAAGGTCAATTAAGTTCTGCAAAGAAGTCTCTAGATAGTCTGAATTTGCATTTTATACCAGTAATAGCCTTAGCTAAAAAAATAGAAGAGGTTTTTACCCCAAATTCTAATAATACATTATCTATAAGTAAAATATCTCCAGGCCTTTTATTGTTAAGAGAGATAAGGGACGAGGTTCATCGTTTTTCAGTAAAATATCATAGATCTTTAAGAAACAAAAACCTTTTACAGTCTAAATTGTTTAAAATCAAAGGGATTGGAGAAAATAGATTTAAAGATCTCATCAATACATATGGATCACTTTCGAATATTAAGAACAAAACAGAAATAGAAATATTTAGAGATACAAAGATTCCGATTGATATTTGCAGAGCTATAGTTGAAGAAATGAAAGATTAAATAATTTTAATCTCATTAGAAAGATTCCCAATCTTATCTGTCAATATGTTAACCTTATCTCCATCATTAAGCCAAATATGATCAGATATATTTTTAGATGAGTTGATTTCATAAAAACATCCAGTTCCACAAGTTCCCGATCCTATTACATCACCTGGGTAGAGCATGGTCCCTTTTGATATTTGAGATATAATTTGAGAAAATGTCCAATGCATATTTTTAAGATTATCACTTGAATATTTTATATTATTAATTGAACATGATAATTCTATATCATAGTGATTTCCATTTTTGGTTTTAATGATACTGTCACTCAGCTCATCTTTTGTAACTATATATGGACCAATAGTTGTTGCAAAGTCCTTTCCTTTTGCTGGACCAAGGTTTAATTTCATTTCCTCCATTTGAATTTCTCTGGAGCTAAAATCATTCATTATTGAAAAGCCATATATGTAAGCGTCAGCTTCAGATGGTGTAATGTTTATTCCCTTTTTTCCTATAATAATAGCTACTTCAAGCTCATAATCTAA
>CEVN01365300.1_pt1 | contig 12200 bp, 8 predicted proteins | sample 427041 | NCBI WGS metagenome assembly CEVN01 (sample SAMEA2623463, study PRJEB7988) | marine metagenome | biome: marine biome (ENVO:00000447); feature: surface water layer (ENVO:00002042); material: "saline water (ENVO:00002010), including plankton (ENVO:xxxxxxxx)" | depth 5 m
CCTCTTACTAAAATCATTAATAATTTTAGATTTTAAAAGTCTGCGTCCATATAAAACACCATTATCTAAGAACATCTTTGACATTTTTGCTATATCATTAGATGTAGAAAATAATCCTGCATGACCGGATACACCATTTAAAATATATGCATTTTCATCATGTACTTCTCCTTGAAGCAGTCTATTCCTAAAATAATCATCATATTCAGTTGGCACTATTTTTTGTTTATATTTTTCTTTAGGATTAAAATATGTGTCATTCATTTGAAGAGGTTTAAAAAAATACTTCTCTGATAGCTGATCTAAGGATAAATCAGTTATCTTTTCAACAATATCTGTAAGTAAAATAATTCCTAAATCACTATATATATATTTTTCTCCTGGATTATAAATTAACTCCTGATTAACTATATCATTTATAATTTGTTCTTTTGATTTATAGCCCATTTTATAATATTCAATATATGGAGGCAATCCAGAAGAATGAGTTAGTAAATGTTTAATCGTAATATTATTTTTTCTATCTTTTTTAAACTCAGGATAAAAATCAGACACAGAATAGTTAAGACTTAGCATTTTTTTTTGAACTAATTTCATTACGACTGGAGTTAAAGATAACACTTTTGTCAATGAAGCAACATCATATATACTTTCATTAGTAACTTTGGAAGAATTGTTATCATAAGTATAATTTCCAAAGGATTCATTAAGTAAAATTTGATTATTTTTAGAAACAAAAACTTGTGCTCCTGGAAAAACACTGTCTGCTATAGCTTTATTAATTATAGAAACAGGTTCAGATAAATCAATGTTTAAACTCAGAGTATCAAAAATTTTATCATTTTTTTTTACTTCAATTCCTTGACCATTCAAATGCTGTTCATTTAAATTAACAGGAAGCTTTCCAATTATAGGCTTTCTTCCAAAAAAGGCATTTGTCATTGCATCTAATGAAACTTTTCCATATCCATATGCACACAAGTAAGAATCAAGGTATTCATATTGGGGTAAATAAGGACTTCCAAAACTTAAACCAATAATAGGAATATTAGTTGAATGTAATTTTTTCAATAATTTATTATGAGTTTCATGTATAGTAGAAAGTCCTTTATCCATACTAATTCTTATCAACATTGTTGCAATAATTATATCAGAATCCTTTACTTTATTTAATATATCAGTAATCATTAAATCATTTAATGGATCATTTACATATATTTCATTAACATTTCCATGGATATATTTAATATCTCTAGAAAATGATTTCATTCTAACCCTTAAATCATTATCAGTTGAAATTAATATATGAGAAACTTTTTTATATTTCTTTGTATTAAAAGGAATATTATTATTGTCATTTTTTACCAAAGTAATAGATTCTTGAGCGATAGTTTTAGAGAATCTCACATGATCGTAATTACCAACTAATTTCTCAACTTCTTCCCAACTATTAACATTATCTTTTTTAAACAAACCTAGATTTTCTTTTTCTTTAATAATTTTTTCATAGGACATATTTATTCTTTCCTCTGATATTCTACCTGATTCTACAGCACTCAAAATAGAATGAATTGCATTTTCAGCATTAAGTGGAAGTAAAATTATATCTGCACCAGCCTCAATAGCCTTTACTGCAGATTCACCATGCCATGTTGTAGATGTTAAAGCACCCATTTCTAACGCATCAGTAATAATTAATCCATTATAACCCCATTTTTCTTTAAGGATACTACTAGTTATTTTTTCAGAAAAAGTTGATGGTATTTTATTACTATCTAATGCAGGAATTACAATATGCCCAATCATAATAGATTTAACTCCAGCATCACATGCCGCCTTAAATGGACTTAACTCATTAGAAAACAATTCATCTTTACTTATATCAATAATTGGTAAGCTAGTATGACTATCTGTAGCTGTATTTCCATGACCTGGATAATGCTTTGCGCAAGCAATTAATCCTGTACTTTGTACTCCTGAAATAAAGGGAAGCCCAAACTTAATAACTGATTTAGCATTATCTCCATAAGATCTAAAATTAATAATAGGATTATCTGAATTATTATTAATATCTAAAACTGGAGCTAGAATCATATTTACGCCAATAGCTTTCGCCTCTAATCCAGTAATTTCACCTTGACGATAAGCATAATTTGGATTATTCGTTGCAGATAAAGCCATATTTGAAGGGAAAAGTGTGCCATCAATAAATGTACCTAAACCTCTTTCATAATCTGCTGCGATAAATAAAGGAGTTTTAGATAAACTTTGAAAATCTTTTATATTATGGAATGTCCCATGAACATTACCAGTAAATGTAATTAAACCTCCTATATTATATTTTTTTATTAAAGATTCAATTTTCTTTTTTTGCCAATGTTCATTATTATAAAACTTTCCATTCATTCTAACAACAATCATTTGAGATATTTTATCGATTAATGTTATTTTTGATTTATTTATATTAATATTAATCATAGCAGATTCCTCATTACCTATAGAGCATGTATACGAGAATAATGATAACAATATAATAATAAGTTTATTCATCAATATAAACTCTTTCTACTCGACTAGATAATCTTGTTAAATAAATATATGGGATATCACCAAATCTTTTTGAAATATTTTCCAATTTTGATTCTTGCATATCTCCTCCCCATATAGTGACATAATCTTTTTCAGACAAACTACTAGCTTTAGAACAATCTATACAAATTAGATCCATTGAAATTTTTCCTAATATAGGTAACTTTTTATTTTTAAAAAAAACAAACCCTCTATTTCCGAATCTATATGGAATCCCATCAGCATAGCCACATTGCAGTATAGCAATTCTCATTTTTTTATCAACAGTATAAGTACATCCATACCCAATTTTATCCCCTTTAAAAACTTCTTTAATTAGTACAACTGGTGCAATTAACTCCATGACAGATGATAATTTTTTATTAATAATTTGATTAGAAGAGACTCCAAAAATAGAAAGTCCAGCTCTTACAAAATCAAAACAACACTCTTTATAATTAAAAACACCCCCACTATTAATTAAATGAAATCTGACACTATCAAGCTTATATTTATGAATAATATCATTAAAAATTGATATTTGCACTTTATTATGTTTTGCTAAAGGATCTTCTGAACATGCTAAATGCGAATATATACCTTCCAATATTATATTTGAGGTATTTTTAATCTCTTTTATTATCTTATCTAAATCATTAAGACTACATCCCATTCTATGCATGCCTGAATCTACTTTAACATGAACTCTTACTGTTTTATGTTTTTTTAAATTATTTTTTAAAAATACAACATCTTTATAAGTATTTATTGTAGCTATAGCATGTTTATCTAAATAATAACCTAAATAATTAAAATCAATTTTTCCTAAATGAAGTATATCTATATTTAAGTTTTCATTGATTATTTCTTTTAGTTCTAAAACGGTTGCAATTCCAACGCATTTAACGTTTTGATTTTTCAAAATTTTCAAAACTTCAACATATCCATGACCATAAGCATTAGCTTTTATGATTGGAATTAAATCTGCTGAATTTATAAGTGATTTAAGATAAATTATATTTTCTCTTAAACTATTCAAGTTTATTTTAGCAATTGGATTCATTACATAATCACTTCAAATTTTTAATTATCATATCTATTTTAATATTTATATTTTTACATGCGGCTGCTAAAATTCCAGAACTATAAGCTGGAGATAAATCAGAAAACACCCAATGAATTTTTTTATAATCAAACTCTAATGATTGACTTACATTTTTACGATAAAAATCATTTCTAATCACACTTCCATTACCTGCAATAACAATTTCTTCATTATAAATTTTCATTTTATCATTTAATGAAAGTATATATTCACCAACATGCCTTGTTCCTTCTTGAATAATTGAAAGAGCTAAATCATTTCCTGACTTAGCTAACGATATAATATTTTCAGATAAAGAAGCAATTTGTGAAATATAATTACTTTCATCTGCTAAACTAACAAGAGATTCTAAATCATTAATTTTCAATTTTTTTAAAACTATTAGATATAATGAATTTAAATCATCATCAATTGTTATTAACGATTCATTTAAAATTAAATTATTTAGGACTTGCTTACCAATCCAATATCCACTTCCTACATCTTTGTCATAACCTTTACCAGCTAAAGAATATGAATCTCCATTTGAATTTCTAGACATACACATTATACCAGTTCCAACTGATATTAAAATCCCTATCCCCGTAGGACAAAGCAAATTAAATGCTGCCTCGGTATCTGATAAAATTATAGAATTTGAAGATATCTTTAACCTATCAAACTCTTTCAACAATAATTCTCTAGAATTTTCATCAGAAATACCTGCTAAAGCAAAACCAAAAGCACTTATTCTATCTAAAGAAATTTCTGATTCAGTTGATATCTTTCTAACTAAACTACATATTTTTTTAACTGCAACTTCTTTATTTGTATAAAGATTTGTTCCACCAACATCAATCTGATGAATTGTTTCACCTAAATCATCGAACAAACAAGCCTTTGTACTAGTTCCACCACCATCAATCCCTAAAATATATTTCTTCTTATACATTAAATTATTTTTTTGTTATTTTTTTTTCAATTTTCAGATAAACTAAAAATGATAAAATTATACTTATAAAAAATGAAATTAAAAATAAACTAAAAGAAACATCATCGCTCCCAATAATTCTTTGAGAGTTACTGATCAATCCAGATATAGGGAAAAAATCAATAAATCTTGAATAACTATCAGGAAAATATTTTAAAGGTATAAATGCTCCTAGTGCAAAACAGATAATTAAAAAAAAGAAAAGATCGATAATTATTAAAAAAGTTTCATTTATATCAAATTGACTTAAAATGAATGATATATTACTTACTATAATTATAACTGGTAAGAATAAACATAAAAGCAAAAAATAATATGTTAAAGATATGAAATCACTATTTAAAGCACTTATAAGCAGTATAGAAAAAAACAACTGAATAAAAGCAATAATCAACGAGTAAATATAGCTGAATATCAAAAAATTAAAAGGAGATATAGGTAATGAAAAAAATGATTCCATACTAAAATAACTTTTAAATAACTTAAATGAAAATATATAACATGAAAATAGAGCAGTGACTACCCAAATTCCCGCCGCTGACCAATTACTATACACTGGCTTGATATCTAGAATAAGAGTAGATAATGGTAAAGAAATAACTGTATATAAAAAAAGTGGAAACAATGTCATGTGTAATATATAAAAAAATAAATTTTTATTTATTTTTGATAATTCTCTCATCAATAAAACAAAGATTATATTTAACTTCATTCCTCTCCTTGACTAATTCTCTTAAAAATATCTTCCAATGTACATTTAGATGAATTAATATCATTAATCTCTGATGTAAAAGCATCCTTTAGAATCTTAAAAAATTCTGATTTATCTGTAGAATAAAATGTCAACTTATTATCTGAAAAATTTGGACTTATAATTTTTGTATTTAATAAAATAGATTTCTTAACAAATTCTGGAATATTATCTGCAAATGAGATAGAAAATTTTGCCAAACCATATGTATTTTTAACTAAATAATCAAATGATCCGTTATATTTTATTACTCCATCATATAAAATTGCAATTCTATCCGAATTTTGCTCAGCTTCTTTAAAATTTTGAGTTGTATAAAATAGAGTTTCATCATTCAGTTCAGTATAAATATATTCCCAAACAACATCTCTATATATTGGATCAAGATTCAATGTAGGCTCATCTAATAAAAGAACTTCAGGGCTATGTACTATTGCCCGAGCAAACATAGTAAGTCTTTTTATAGAAAAATTTAAATAATTTGGATAAATATCTTTATAAACTGAAATTTTTAAAGAATCTAATATAGATGAAATTTTTTCTTTTGCAAAAGTTGGCTCCATACCATGCAAACGAGCATAAAATAAAATATTTTCATAGATAGTTAAATCACAATCAAGGTCAATTTTTTGAGGCATATAGCCTAAAATTGTTTTTATTTTTTGAGATTTCAAACTAACATCATGACCTTTTAGATATATTGACCCTTTATCCTTATAAACTAAGCCAGATACTAATTTTAAAATTGTTGATTTTCCTGAACCATTAGGTCCTATTAAAGAAAATTTTGTGTTTTTTTCAATACCAAAACTTAAATCCGCCAACAATGTTTCATTATTATATTTTTTACCTACAGATTTAAATGTAATAGATGCTTCCATATTTATTAGTGTGCTTCATACCAATTTAAACCATAATTATAATCAACTCTAATTGGTACTTGAAAATCTATTGCACTTTCCATTTCATTTTTAACAACTGTTATAATCATATCTAATTCACTTTTATGAACTTCAAATAATAGTTCATCATGTATTTGTAAAATCATCTTACTTTTAAAAGATTTTCTTTTGAACTCATTATAAATTTTTATCATCGCAACTTTTATCAAATCTGATGCTGAACCTTGAATTGGCATATTTATCGTTGCTCTTTTTTCAGCTTCTACAATATTCTTATTAGATGATTTTAAATTAACAGTATTTCTTTTTCTACCAAGAATCGTGCTAACAAAATCATTTTTCATTCCAAACTCTATAGTTGATTGAATATATTCTTTTATTCCAGGATATCTATCAAAATAATTCTGAATAATACTTTTAGATTCCTTCATAGATATTTTCAACTCTTGAGATATTCTAAATGGTCCTGCACCATATACTATGCTATAATTTATAATTTTAGCAACTCTCCTATGGTAGTCTGCAACATCAGAGATGTTAATACCATAAATCAAAGAAGCAGTTTTGCTATGTATGTCAACATCTTCGATAAATGCTTTACGTAGATTGATCTCATTAGAGAAATGAGCTAATATTCTTAATTCTATTTGAGAATAATCAAATGAAATAATATAATAGTCCTTTTCTTGTACTGTAAATGCTTTTCTAATTTCTTTTCCAATTTCTGTTTTAATGGGAATGTTTTGAAAATTTGGCTTGTTACTTGATAGCCTGCCTGTAGAAGTTACAACTTGATTAAATGAAGTATGAATTCTATTTGTATTTTGATTTAAATAATTTGGCATTGTATCTAAATATGTATTCACAAGTTTATTAAGATGCCTATATTCTAAAATTAAATCTATAATAGGATGATAATCTTTTAAAACCTGTAGAACTTGAACAGAAGTACTTCTTTTTTTTATCTGTTTAAGTTCAAGCTTATCAAATAAAACTTCTGCTAACTGCTTAGGAGAATTTAAATTAAACTCAAATTTAGAAATATCAAAAATTGATTCACTAATATCGGATAGTTTTTCCTTTAAACTCGTAGATAAATTTTTAATTATATTCATATCTACAAACACTCCATTAAATTCCATTTCTACAATTACGTTTATTAAAGGAATTTCTACATTATAAAATAAATCTTTAAAATCATTTTCAATTATTTGCCTTTGTTTATCATAAATCTGCCAAGTTATATCAGCATCTTCACATGCATAAAATGATATCTCATTTAAAGAAACTTCATTCATATTTTTTTGTTTTTTCCCAGTGCCAATTAACTCTTCAATTGATTGCATTTTATAATTTAGATAGTCTAAAGATAAAACATCTAATTTATAACTATTTTTCTCAGGAGATATTAGAGACTCCGCAATCATAGTATCAAAATATATATTAGACAGCAATATTCCATTCCTTCTAAGAACTATAGAATCATATTTTATATTCTGACCTATATATTTTATATCTTTTAATTCTAAAATTGGTTTTAGTTTGTTAATAATATAATCTTTATTAAAACCATCTACTTTTTTGCTAGGATAAACAAATGGTATATAAAATGCCTCATTACTATGAAAACTAAAAGAAATACCTACAATATCAGCTATATTTGCATCTAGATTAGTAGTTTCTAAATCAATTGCTAAATATTTTTGTTTAGAAATTTCAACTAAAAAACTTTTTAAATCTTCCTTAGAATTGATAAGTTTATATTTTTTATCAATCTTTTTAGTCTCAGTATTTTTAGTAGAATTATAAGTATCTATTATTTTATCAAATGTAAAAATATCTAAATCATGCAACATTTCACTAATTTTATCAAATTCAAAATTCTCTATTACCATTTCCTCAGAAGAAAATTCTATATCTACATTCTTATCTATTGTAATTAACTCTTTTGATAAATAAGCATCATTTTTTGAATCTAATAATTTTAACTTTATTCTATCATTACTTACATTATCAATATTTTTATATAAATTTTCAAAATTATTAAACTCATGCATTAATTTACTTGCTGTTTTTTTACCAATTCCTTTTACTCCTGGGATATTATCAGAAACATCCCCAAGTAAAGATAAATAATCAATAATTTGCTCTGGAAAAACATCCCATTTACTATAAACTTCTTCTTTATTATAAATTTTACTTTTTACAAAGCTATTTCCAGGTGAAAAAACAAAAACATTATCATTGACTAGCTGCATAAGATCTTTATCTGAACTATAAATATATACATCAATATTTTTACCTGTGTAGTATTCTGACATTGTTCCAATAATATCATCCGCTTCAAAGCCTTCTTTTTTATACATTGGGATTTTTAGCTTTTCAATTATAGAATATAAAGGTTGAATTTGTTCTGATAAATCTTCTGGCATTGGTTTTCTTGTTGCCTTATAATCATCATACATTTTATGTCTAAAAGTTTTTCCTTTTGTATCTAGAACAATTGATAGATAGTCTGGCTTTTCATCTTTAAGAAGTTTAAACAAAGAATTTATAAAACCATAAATAGCTGATGTATTTAAACCTGAAGAAGATAATAATGGATTCTTAATCATAGCATAATAAGAACGGTATATTAAGGCCATTCCATCTATAATAAACAATTTTTTATTATTCATAAAGTTTAATAGTTTTTAAGGATTTAATCGTGTCATAGTCCTAGCAAATGGGATAGTCTCTCTTATATGTGTTAAACCACATATCCAAGCAACAACTCTTTCAACACCCATTCCAAAACCAGAATGAGGGACAGAACCATATTTTCTTAAATCTAAGAACCAATCATAATCTCTTTTATTTAATTTTTCTTCTTTAATTCTATCTAATAATGTTGAAATATCTGTTTCTCGCTCTGAGCCTCCAACAATTTCCCCATAACCTTCTGGTGCCAAAATATCCATACCTAAAACTACCTTATCATTTTCAGGGTCCCTTTTCATATAAAATGCCTTTATATCAGCTGGAAATCCATATACAATGACAGGTTTATTAAATTGTTCAGCGATAAAGGTTTCTTCAGGAGAACCAAAATCTTCACCCCATTTTATTGAATTTCCTGATTTGTTTAACAAATCTATGCAATCAGAATAACTAATTCGAGGGAATTCGCCCTGGCATTGACTTAGCTTATCTATATCTCGTTCTAATATTTCTAATTCATTTTTTTTATTTGCTAAAACTTCTTTTACAATATAAGATAATAAATTTTCAGCCCAAGTCATATTCTCTTCAATATCGCAATATGCTATTTCGGGCTCTACCATCCAGAATTCTGTAAGATGTCTTCTTGTCTTACTTTTTTCAGCTCTAAAACATGGGCCAAAATTATAATGTCTTCCAAATGCCATAGCGCTTGCTTCACCATACAATTGACCAGTTTGACATAAATAAGCTTCTTTTTCAAAATAATTTGTTTTAAATAAAGTTGATGTTCCTTCAGCAGCATTAGGTGTGAAAATTGGAGTATCAACCAATGTAAAATCATTCATATCAAAAAAGTCTCTTATAGACTTTATGATTTGATGCCTAACTTTAAGAATTGCATGCTGTCTTTTTGACCTAAGCCATAAATGACGATTATTCATTAAAAAATCTGTCCCATGTTCTTTTGGAGTTATAGGATAATCAATACTTATCTGATGAACTTTAAAACTATCAACTAATAACTCATATCCACCAGTTGCTCTATCATTTTCAACTACCTTTCCTTTAACTGAAATTGAAGTTTCTTGAGTTAATCTTTTAAACTCATCAAACTGCTCTTCACCAATTTGTTTTTTTTCAACAATACATTGTAACAATCCAAACCCATCTCTTAACATTAAAAATCCAATCTTTCCACTTCTTCTTGAGTTGTATACCCAACCATTAATTTGAATACTTTTATTGTTAAAACTACTTACATCTCTAATTGCAACCTTCTTCATTTATTTTTCCTTTTTACCATGTTGATGTTAATTCATTTATAATTCTTTTAGAAATTTTTTCCAAAGCAATCCTAATTGCACCTTCGCGAGGGGTGCCATATTCATCTTCATCTTCAGAGTCAACTAATCCATCCAAATCATTATCTAAACCATCAACTCCTATATCAATTCCTAAACTATATGTAGCCCATTCGCTAACATTTTTCTTTATAATATCTTTATTATTAACTAAATCATACCAAACAATTTCAACATTTATTGAAATTTTCCATTCGTTTACAACTTCATAGTTTGCGTTATTATCGATATTGTAAACATTAGGATTATCGTTCAAAGAAATTATTGATAAATCTAATTTACTATCAGCTTCTTCATAATCAGCAATGTCTATAAAATTTTCCAATAAAATAAAATTTATAAATTTATCATTTAATAAATCAGTTAAATAAAACTCGGATGTTTTATTTTGTATTGGAGTTATAACTAAAGAATTTATATGAGAAGGAGTAGATCCTTTAAAGGAGTAAAAACCGCAACTTGCAAACATTGATAATAGCAATGATAATAAAACTAATTTAAATTTCATATTCTTTAAGCTTTCTATATAGTGTTCTTTCTGAAATACGTAATGCCTGCGCAGTTTTTCTTCTATTATTTTTAAACTTCTTTAAATATTTATCTATAATTTCTCTTTCATATTCTTCCATAGTCATATCACCAATAGAATCATCTTTTAATCCTGAAACAACAGCATCATTAATATTCCTATCAGAAGAAGTTTGTACTTTTTTTGATGGCAAAAATAAAGCCGGATTAGCTGGATCTAAATCAACCTGTCCTCTATCTTCATTTGTTAAAATATGCTTAAGTTCATTTACATCTTGCCTTAAGTACAACAATTGTTTTAAAATCAATTCTCTTTCTAATTTATCGGTATCATTATCTAAATGAATTGGTAAATTTTTATTTTCGTCAACAATATCTATATTTAATTGCTTATAAACCATACTTTCATTTATTCTTTCGCCTTTATTAATTACAAGCATACTTTCTACAGCATTTTTCAACTCCCTAATATTACCTGGCCAATTATATTTTTTTAAAGCAGCAATTGCCTCAGCAGAAAAACCCTTAAATGAAATATCATTTTTATTTGAGAATTCAAGACCAAAACGCTCGATATATAAATGCATATCACTTAAATGTTGTTTCAATGAAGGAACATTTATATTAATAGTTTTAAGCCTGAAATATAAATCTTTTCTAAAATTATCGTTATTAACCTCTTTTAAAAGGTCCCTATTTGTTGCAGCAATTATCCTAGCATCAACTTTGTTTGTCTTGGACTCCCCAACACGCATAAATTCTCCACTTTCAATAACTCTTAGAAGTTTTGCTTGAGTATCTTTTGGAAGCTCACCTATCTCATCTAAAAAAATTGTTCCTTTATGAGCTGATTCGAAATAACCTTTTTTATTTTCATTAGCTCCAGTGAAAGAACCTTTTTTATGACCAAATAATTCGCTTTCTATAATTCCAGAAGGAATTGCAGCGCAGTTAACTACAATAAGGGATTCAAATTTTCTTTTACTATTTTTATGGATAGCTTTAGCAACCATTTCCTTACCAGAACCAGAATCTCCAGTGACTAAAACCGATATATCAGTATTTGCTATCTGACCAATAAGTGTTAACATTTCTACTATTTCATCAGACTCTCCAATAATACCAACTGATCTTCTTATTTTTTCTAAATCAATCATAATTATTGTTCCTCTTCTTTGAAATATTTAAAAGCTTTATTACCTATATCTGTTCTAAAATATTTCTGATTAAAGTTAATTAAGCTACCTACTTCATAGGCTTTTTTAATTGCTCTTTCTAAAGACTTATCAATACCAACAACATTAAGTACTCT
>CEVN01047297.1_pt1 | contig 12199 bp, 10 predicted proteins | sample 427041 | NCBI WGS metagenome assembly CEVN01 (sample SAMEA2623463, study PRJEB7988) | marine metagenome | biome: marine biome (ENVO:00000447); feature: surface water layer (ENVO:00002042); material: "saline water (ENVO:00002010), including plankton (ENVO:xxxxxxxx)" | depth 5 m
TTTGAAGAAGATGGAGTTTATCTCTACAGTATCGAAGTTGATACTGGTCACGGAAAATTATCATCTGCTGGACAGAATATAGTTGTAACCGGAGCCCAGGAAGTAGTCACTGAAGGAAAGAGTGAAGAAAAACTTGTTTCGCCTAGTATTTTATTCTCAATTCTAGCTTTAATTTTTATATCCAATAGAAGAAGAATTTAACCTTCCAATATTTTTGATAGACTAAGTGCCAGATCAGTTGGTAAGAATCCCGAACCAAATTCTTGATAGGCTGATTCTCCTGCAAGCCCGATTGAATAAGCTGCTAAACGACCCGACTCAAATGGAGTTAAACCTTTAGCTAATAATGCACCACACAAACCCGCAAGAACATCTCCAGTACCACCAACAGCCATTCTTGCATGACCTGTTGAATTATACTTTATTTGATTACCATCTGTGATAATATCTTGTTCACCTTTCAACAGAATAGTGAGTGAATTCTCTTTTGCAAAAAACCCCACACTATCCTCACTTTTATCAGAAACAAGTCTTCCAATTTCCCCTGCATGAGGAGTAACTAAGATATTACCTGAAAAATTATAGTCTTCTATTGCATCTGCATCTAAAACAATATTTTCAAATGTGTCTATCATTAATTGTATTGCTTCTTTAGTTAAAGAATTCTTACCTATCCCAGGACCAATAACATACGAATCAAATTCAATACTCAAGGATTTAATCTGATCTACACAATTGCTATCAATTAAGTCACCAGCGCAACTGTGAACTATTAATTCTGGAATAAAACCAGATACTGACTGATAAGATGATTCGGGAACAAAAACATGAACTAAATCAGCACCTCCTCTGTATGCACCAAGACCTGCCAAAGCTGGCGCACCCTTGAAAGGGCCTCCGCCGACAACTGCAACTTTACCATTCTGACCTTTATGTTTTTTTGGATTCCACTTTGGATAAAGAAGTAATTCACCGGGACCTGTTTGCCGCTCAATTTCCTCAGGAATACCTACATCCCTAATTACTATTTCACCACAATTATCTTCATTCATACCCTCCTTTAAATCGTGAAAAGTAATAGTACTTTCTGGCTTTACTGAACGTTGACTCAAAAACCCAGAAGGTACATCTACTGAGAGTATATTTTCAAAATTATTAATTTCTTCGATATATTTATCATAAGGCGGTCTAGGATTGCCAATTATTCCGGAACCCAATAGACAATCTACTAGGAGACCAGTTTCATCTTTAAATTTTGATAGAAATGACATTTCAATCGCCTTATTCTCTAATTTTTTGTAATAAGGAATAGATATTTTACTGGACGGAGACTCAGCAATCAGAATATTTACTTTGAAACCTTTATCAATTAAATTAAAAGCACAAACAAAGCCATCCCCACCGTTGTTGCCCTTACCACAGACAATAGTGATTGCATCATCTGTACTATAATTTTCCATTATATATTTTGATATCTCATTACCTGCATTCTGCATAAGTTCAGATATACTTACACCATAATGCTCTGCATTTTTGTCTAATATCTGAAATTCTACTAATTTCCTCATAATGTAAGTTGGTAAATGAAAAGACCAAAGAAACCAAATAATATGGCTCCAGAAAGACGATTCATAGGTACTCTAATCATTGCGAAAGTAGCTACTGTTATGATTATCAATAATGGCATGGTCGTGACCAAAATTAATTCATCAACGATTATTGGTTTAACAATAGCTAAAACACCCATTACTAGGAAAATATTAGCGATATTTGAACCAATGACATTACCTACAGCTATCTCTTTGTGGCCTTTCCTTGCAGCAGAAACGGTTCCTGCTAATTCAGGTAAACTAGTACCTACAGCAACCACACTCAAACCAATTACTACTTCGGAAACTCCCATGAAAGTTGCTATTTCAACAGCTGATTTTACAGTCAGTTGCGCACCAAATAATAGGGCAATCAAACCACCCACCAATAATGGATAAGAAGCACTTTCCTTTTCCTCTGATTCTACATCTAAACCCAATGATCTTTGATACAACCACACCATGTAGATTATGTATAAACCAAAGAACATTGTTCCTTCAGCTGAAGATATGACCTTATCTTGAGCAAGGAAATACAGGAGTATTACTGCTAAGAGCATTACATAACTATCACTGTTTGCATCTTTTTCAGGAACAATATTTGAATTTAAAATATAGAAGAAAATGAAACATGAGGTAGCTAATACAAGACCAATATTCGAGATATTAGAACCAACGATGTTACCTAAAGCTAAATCATTATAACCTTGGTAAGAAGAAATTAAAGAAACCAAAAGTTCAGGTAAACTTGTTCCAAAGGCAACAATAGTAACTCCCACGACATGTGGAGTTATGCCTTTGTCCTCTGCAAAAGCTGCCGCATTATCTATGAAATAATCTGCACCCCTAGTCAATAACGTGAAACCAATAGCCAATAAGATTACATCTAATATAATCATGACCGAATATTCTCCATATTGTCTATTCTTTTCTGAATTAAAGCAGCTTTTGCTATGTCATGTCTAACAAACAAATTTTTTCCTGAGATTTTGTTCAATCCCATCTCGCACGACTCTTCAGCGGCTGATAAACTTTCTCCTGTCGATACAATACCTGCAGCCCTTGAACTGGTTGTTGAGATAGTATCATCGTTTTCCAGGTTAACTGCTGCGTAGTACAAATTAGAATATTCATTGTACGCTTCATCTACCACTAAAGTTGCCTCATTATTAGGATTTGAACCATAACCTTCCGGAACTATGTATTTACAAACCGAAGCCTCCTTTCTGAAATTTGCAATCTCTAAATTCCCGGAGCCAATATCAAAACATATTTTAGCGAAATCAGTATCTAGAAGGGTGAGTAAATTCATAGCCTCTGGATCTCCAAAACGTGCATTGTATTCAATCAACTTAGCACCATCTTTAGTTGCCATAAAACCACCATACAATATTCCTTTGTATCCAACACCAAATTCTTCCTTAAGAGAGGTGGCAACTCTTTCATTAATCTCCTGAGCTTCTCTTACTTCCTGATCCAATAAAAATGGTAGAGAATGGTTTGCATCTGAATAACTCCCCATCCCTCCTGTGTTAGGTCCTAAGTCTCCCTCATAAGCCCTCTTGTGATCTTGGACTGCTGGCATATGAATCAATTTTTTGCCATCACAAAAACTCATCAAGGAAAACTCCTCTCCAAATATTTTTTCCTCAACTACAAAAGTACCTGAATTAGAGATTAAGTAATCACAATAAGCCAAAGCCTCATCGTGGCTATGAAGATGCTCGCCTGAAACCTTCACTCCCTTACCTCCCATTAAACCATCATATTTTACAACAAAATCATCAGAAAGTAAGTCTAAAAATTCACTTACTCCAGATAGGGAACTAAATCTTTGGTATCTGGGTGAGCAATCAATACCATACTTTGATAGTAAATCCCTAGTAAATCCTTTACTCGTTTCTATTTGTGCTAAGTTACTAACAGGTCCTACGGTAGATATTCCAGTTTTCATAAACATGTCTGCAAAACCATTAGCTAAAGGATCTTCTGGACCTATAACCACGCACTCCACATCATTTGTCTTAGCAAAATCAATAATAATTTTTTTTGACTCGCTAGAACTATAATCAGATACTGAAACCGTCTTCCTTGAAATCTTAAGGAGACCTGGATTTCGATTTGTTAAGACTGAGTAAAGATTACCTCCTGACTCGACAATTTTTTCGCCTATTATGTGCTCTCGAGCACCACTCCCTATGACCAAGAAATTCATTAATCCACCAGTTCAGATATTTTTATTAAAGCTCTATAATCCAAATTAAAAGGTTCTATCTTTTCAGAAGCTCCCTCTTCTCTATCTACAACAACCATCACTTGGACTACTTCTACACCTTCATCAACTAAGGCATTAATTGATTCTACGTTTGACCCACCTGTAGTAGCTACGTCATCAACTAAAACGGTCCTACCACTACTTGGGCCTTCAATACGAGAACCAGTACCGTGCTTTCTTTCTCCCTTACGAATCATAGAATATGGTATACCTGTCTCAAGAGAAAGTGCAACAGCTAAGGGCACTGCACCTAATTCCATACCTGATATGAAATCAATACCATCTGACATATGTTTTGCAAACTCTTTAGCAATACAAGACAGGATTTCAGGATCTGTGGAAGCCAATTTCATATCTACATAAAATTTAGATTTTTTGCCCGAAGTTAGAGTGAAATCTCCAAATTTAACTGCCTGACAATCTAGCAATTTTTGCTTGAGAACATCTAGTGAAGAAGAATCTTGCATGGCTCGTTATAGAAAGCCTTAAAAAATTAGTATCCCTAATGAAATACCTTAACTGCAGAAGGTAGAACTTTAATTTCTAAGGGAGTTGTACCTAGATTTTCCCCATCAATATTTATTGAAGTTGGATCTGATGTTTCAATACGCAATGTCTTAAACCTGTAAAACTCCACATTCGGATTCCAAACATGTGAACCCTTAGCCTTCAATTGGTTAAACAATTTCAAAATTTTCAAACGACCAATATGGTAGATAATTCCTAAATCCATCTTTCCATCATCTATTTGGGCCTTTGGTGCCAAACGAAGCCTATCTCCTCCAGTACAAGTATTCTGTATAAGAAGTAAAACAAAGTCTGATTCAATAAGATGCCCATCAATGAAACACTTAGCCTTTCTAACTCTACCACGCAAAATACTCAAAAGTACTCCAATGTCATATCTTAATGGTCCAAGGAAACGCATTTTCTCAGCCAATATGTTTGAATCTACACCCAAACCCCAACCGACAAGATTATGAGAATGACGAGTGACCCTTTCACCCTCAAAGTCATATTTAGTCTCAGCTATATCAATTAATCTTACACGACCTCGTATAATTCTCTCTATAGCATCCATGTAATCTGTTATTTCCATATCGTTAGCCTGGCTGTTACCAGTTCCAGCTGGAACTAATGCAAGAGGAATTGAATTGTTACTGTCATCATCTCGTGACATAAATCCTGAAATTACCTCACAAAAAGTCCCATCGCCACCAACTGTTGCAATTGAATCTCCTTCTTCCAAGTCTAATTCCCGAGCAACCGAAATAGCATGATTTGGTTCATTAGTAATATATTTTTTGACTCCAATTTTAGAGTTTGATAATTCTTTTTCAACGATGGAACCAACTTCTAACCCTTTTTTCTTCCCTGAATAGGGATTGATTATCAAATGCACTTTCCTAGTTTTGTATTCTTCTTTAAATTGTAAATTAGAAAAATGAGGGACTTTTTCAGGAGGTGGAAAATAGCTTCGCCCGAAAAAAGTCTTCTTAAGCTCAGGTTCATCAAATATTACTCGCTCAGGACCTTCTGCCATGTACTAAGTATTGTATTAACCTTTATAAGCAAGCTTCTGTCGAGAGATGTTGGGAATGTGGCGAAAGCTGAACCCTAAAGTGAGGAATCGCGATGAGTAAATCATTATACAACTATGTGAGAGATCAGTGGAAATCACCCACTGGAGACTTGAAAGCACTTCAAAAAGAAAGGCTTGTAAGATACAGAAGAGAAGATTCTAGTATTAAGATTCAAAGACCTACTAGAATTGATCGTGCCAGATCGCTGGGTTACAAAGCGAAACAAGGTTATGTCCTTGTAAGGACAAGAATCAGAAGGGGTGGTATGAGGAAACATGCAATCACTTCAGGTAGACGTGCAAAACGCGCAGGTATTTCTAAAATAACAATGGGTAAAAATCTTCAAATGATTGCTGAAGAAAGAACATGTAAAAAATATCCAAACTTAGAAATTCTTAATTCATATTGGGTAGCTGAAGATGGAAGATATAAATGGTATGAAGTAATACTAATCGATCCAAATCATCCAGTGATAATGGCTGATTCAAAAATTAATTGGATTTGTAATAGAGCTCACAAAGGTAGAGTTCACAGAGGATTAACAACTGCTGGTAAAAAATCCAGAGGATTAATGAATAAAGGAAAAGGCGCTGAGAAACTCAGGCCAAGTAAGAGAAAGCATAGTATTAAGACTAAGCAAAGTAGGACTCCACATCCACCTAAGAAAACTTAGAGGCTGATAACATAACTTACGATCGAAAAAATCCCTTTATGGCAACAGTGAAAGATGCCTACTGCATCTCTGAGGGGTCTGGTAAGGAGACTAATCACTATGTTATCTCACTAAGAGGTAGTGGAATTAGATACAAACCTGGTGATTCTCTAGGATTTTTCCCTACAAATGACCATCAACTAGTAAAAGACACAATCAGGGCAATAGGTGCCAAAAGGAGTGATTTGATAGAGAGCAAGGACACTGGCGAGACCACGTTGGAAAATGCACTTCTTCATAGATTTACGATACACAGAGCTGGTAAAAAATTCCTTATGGCTGTCGCTGAGAAAGTTACAGATAAAAAACCAAAAAAGGAAATTGATGGAATATTAGCAGATAATGATGAGGTAGAAAAATATCTATTCACTCGAGATTGTATAGATATATTGAAAGAATATCCTGTAAGGTTTACTCCTCAAGAGTTTATAGATAATTTATCATCTATAGCTCCAAGACTATACTCAATTAGTTCATCACCGAAGGCACATCCTGGTGAAGTGCATCTAACTGTTGCTATTGTTAAATACAACAATTTTGACAGAGATAGATTTGGTTTGGCTACTGGCCACTTAGCAAACTCAACAGAAGCTGGAAAAACAAAAATACCTGTATACATCCAACCAACTAGAGATTTTATTCTACCTGACAAAAACATTGATATCATTATGGTGGGCCCTGGAACTGGAATAGCTCCTTTCAGAGCATTCATGGAGCACAGAAGATACACTGAAGCTGGTGGAAAGAATTGGTTATTCTTTGGAGAAATCCATGAGGAAAGTACATTCTTTTATCGTGAAGAATGGTTTGAATATATGAAAGAAGGATATCTAGAAAAATTAACTACAGCCTTTTCAAGAGATCAGGAAAATAAGATATATGTTCAGGATAGAATTTTGAGTAATGGAAAAGAAATATGGGATTGGCTTCAGAACGGTGCATACTTCTACATCTGTGGAGATAAACAATACATGGCTAAAGACGTTCATAAGGCTTTAATTACTATAGCTGAAAAAGAAGGTAAAATGAGTAAGAAAGATGCAGAACACTACATTAATCAAACATTAATGAAAGATGAAGATCGATATCTCAGAGACGTTTACTGATTCTTCTTTCCATCCTGACCAATAATTTCTCCGGTTTTCAAATCGATTGTTTCTCCAGTCTCTGGATTGTACCTGAAACCAGACTGCTGTGTTTGAACACCAGAACTTTGAACATTGTCAGAATCTCCATAATCATCAAAATAATCGCCACCATCGCCCAATCGACTGTAGGCAAATAGTCCGAGACCTCCAAGTGATAAAACAATCAAAGGTACCCACAACAAAGGCTGATCTATCAATGAACTATCGTCTTCTTCAACCTCTGGTTCTACTATCACTCTATCATCTGCAATAACAGTAACTTCACCAAAAGCTCGATTATCTAATTCATCATACTCATCAATTATATTATCTGGATCAATACGAACCTCCAATTCATACGTACCAAGCTTCAGAGGAGTCCAATAGAAGATATGTATCTCTTCACCAGTAGCTCTTGCTAATGGTTTAGTTAGATAAATATGGTCTGGGTAATCCTCTAGGAGCACTCCATCAATGTACAATGCTATTTCAGCCCCACCAGTGCAGAGTTCTGTTGCATTTGTCATATTATCTAAATTCTCAGGACATTCACAACAAATTTCGGGACCAAAATTGAAAGCACTAACTTTTATCTGAAGAGTTTCATTGAAATACATGTTCTCTGGTAAATTGACCATTTCAACTGATAACTGATAACTCTTAGGCTTTATTTCTACAGACGTATTTATCACATTATCTGACAAATTCAAGTCTTCAAAATCACTATTTTCAATCTCAGCCTTTATACTAATGTTGAAGAATCCTGGCTTAGAAGCTGTTTTCCAGAAAAGAGTCACAAATCTGACTTCTTCGTACTCTAAATCCTGCTGATGTAAATAGTAGACTGGCTCTCCGTCAAAATCATAAGACTGAAATTCAGGAGAACTAGAATTATCTATGTATAATGACATCTTGAACTCTGGTATACTTGCTAAATTATTACGAACTTGAACAACAAATGAAACAAATTCACCCTTAAAAACTGCATCATCTGAATCAACTGAGACTAAAGTCAAGTCATATTCTGGTGCTGCAACATTAACTAAAACTGATTTCACATTATTGGTTTCAAGCAATTCATCAACATCACCTGGATTATCTGCGTAACCTGCAATACTTGGTTGCTGTTCATCCCAAGTATACTCTCCAGTAATATTAGTGAACTCACCTTCCTTCAAAGAAACGTACCAAGATTCAATGAATGTACCATCTACTCTGAATTCAATGTGAGCGTTTGAAACGTCTTTAGAACCTTTGTTAAAAACCGTTATAACAATATCAGAAGGAATACCTCTTACTGGTTCACCTACAACAAAAATATCTGTAATAGTCAAATCAGGTTTTGATTCTAAAACTTTAACATCGAACGTAAAGTTGTTGTCATCCTCAGCAAGCTCTTCAATATCATTATCAGGATCAATTCTGATAATAATTGTATGATTTCCCAAAATTGAAGTTCCTGTAGACATATCCCAGACTATGTGTGCAGGTGCAGTACCTGGATTTACTTCCTCCTCATCAATACGCGTTCCATTTACAATATCATCAATAAAATAAGTTCCAATTAAAGTTTCTTGACCCCCTTCAGGTAAATCATAAAAACTAATCTTGACATCTTCTGCAGGCATAGCATAATCCTCATTGAAGATATGGACTGTCATATTAACTGAATGATCGCTATATATCTCATCAAGCCACCACTCATCTGGAACTATAGTTATGTTCCTTAAAACATCTAAAGTTAGTTCAGGAGTATGCTCTCTCACGTATATGTCTCTACTCAAGAGGTTATCATCTTCTATAAACTCTTCTTGATCATCTTCTGAATCAAGCATTACTTCGATAGTATAGTCACCGACCTGATTAGGAACCCATGTCACATTAAACTGAGTTGTATCACCTTGAGCAACCTCAAAACGAATTTCAGCTAACTCGATGGTCTCTGTGCTACCATCAATAGTCTCCATAAAATGAAGGTAAAAGTTTCCTCTGGTTTCTTCACGTCCCGTGTTTTGAAACATGACAAGTACATCTACTGCGTCTCCACGAGAGGGGGCTCCTACATCAAATATAATTGTAAATTCTCCCTCAGCCCCTTCTAAATTAGGCATAGTCCTTTCATATATATGGAATTCATGAACAATTTTGTTATTGTCTTCATCAGTCTCTCCTATTTCCTCCTCATAGTCCACTGAGATTGTCAAGACTCTATCACCAGTACCTCCACAACCACCATCACCTTGTGGTTCACAAGAAAAATCAATCTCGGCTTTCTTATCTTGCGAAACGATTGCTACTGTCGTTTCAAATATAGGTATACAATTATCATCTACGTCACACTCTGAAGTGCTATTCCAAACAACAATATCCACATTACTCGCAGGATCAACATCATTGTTTACAACCTCGAAAGTAATCTGTATCGCCTCACCACTTACTGGGAACTCTGGATTCATTGTGAAGTTTATGGGCTCTAAGTCAATTGCCTCGGCATCCTCGACAATAAATAAAATTACTAGAAGGCCAAAAAGACTCCCTATTGTAAGTGGAAGCTGACGAGACATGTAATTAGGGTATGTTATTGGTATATAAAAGAATGCCAAAGAAATTTGGAAAGCACATTTTATATGGGGTACTTTTTGCGAATATATGGACCCCGTGAGTGTACTTGACTATCGATATGGTACGGAAAAAATGAGAAGTGTTTTTAGAGCAAATTCTTATCTCAAATTCCTTTTAGAAGTTGAGGCTACGTTGGCTGAAGTACAAGAAGAAATGGACATAATACCTAAAGGTGCTGGAAGCGCTATAAGGGATGGGTTGAAAAATGTCAAAAGAGAAAGAGTAGAGGAAATTGAAAAGTCAATAAATCATGACATTATGGCTGTTGTCAAAGCACTAGAAGAGAAAACTGGCGATTATGGTAAATGGATACACTTTGGTGCAACAAGTTACGACATAGTCGATACTGCAAGAGCACTTCAACATTCTAATGCTATCAATTTGATTGAGAAAGCTCTTGGAAAATTAATAACTGCTTTGAGTAACTTAGCTAAAAAACATAAGAATACCGTAATGCTAGGTAGAACACACGGCCAATGGGCAACACCCATAACATTCGGTTTGAAAATTGCTGTTTTCCTAGCTGAAATGAAAAGACATAGTGAACGTTTAAGTGAGATTAAACCTAGAATAATTACTGGAAAATTTTTGGGAGCTGTAGGGTCCGGTGCTGCAATGAAACCTCATACTTTAGAGGTACAGAAAGCCGTTTGTCAGAAATTAGGTCTCAAAGAACCTCTAGCAACCACCCAAATCCTAGGACGTGATAGGTTAGCTGAAATGATTGCTTGGGGATCTAACGTAGCTACTAGTTTAGAGAAATTCACTTTAGAAGTTCGAAATTTACAAAGAAGTGATATTGGTGAAGTTGCTGAAGCTTTTGACAAAGCCAAGCAAGTAGGCTCTTCTACCATGGCTCAAAAGAAGAATCCAATTACCTCTGAAAATGTGGGTGGTCTATCTAGAATAGTCAGATCTATGCTTTACTCAGCTTATGAGAACAATTTGCAGTGGCACGAAAGAGACTTAGCAAACTCTAGTAATGAGAGAGTAATATTGCCCCAATTTTACATACTCTTAGAATATATCCTAATTAAAACTGAAAATGTATTCGCTAATCTCTTTGTCAATAAAGAAAGAATGAAAGAGAATTTGGAGAGTGCAGGTGGTCTCCCAATGGCAGAATTCTTTGTAATCGAATTGGGAAAAACTGAATTAGGACGACAGGCCTCACATGAGTTGGTAAGAACTATAACTATGGAGGCGGAAAGTGAAGGTGTAACATTCGCAAACGCGGTACGTGAAAATAAGATAGTAAAAGAGAAGTTGGGAAAGGAAAAGATAGAATTTTGTCTCAATCCTGTAAACTATGTAGGCCATTCCGAAGAAATAATAGATCGTGTATTGGATGCTTGAATGTATGAATATACCAAGATTTGTAAAAATCGTCAAAATTTAAAGTATAAAGGCGATAAATTAGTAATGAATTTGCTAGATGTAAACATAAATTCAAAATACTTATTACTAGGAAACCACATTATTGTATCTACCGATAAAGAAGTGAAACCAACATATCTTGAGAAAGAAAATCTTCAGCTTGCTAGACATACTTCTTCAAAAGAAGAAGACATCTATAATGAAATAAAGAATTTAATTAACCATTTATCAAAACCAGACAGCTTTGCGATAAAAGTCGATAGAAAAGGCGAGCACAAATACAACTCAACCGAAATTGCAAGAAATTTGGCTGGTGCAGCCTTTGAAAAATGGGAAGATGTAAATGTGAAACTGAAAAAACCTAGTTTGATGATATGCGTTCAGATTATTAATAATCGCAGTGTAGTGTATTTCATTAAAGAATGAAAGTTACAGTAATAGGAGCCGGAGCAATAGGGACACTACTAGCCTATAAACTTTCAAAGGCTGGTGAGGAAATAACAATTATAGCTAAGTCTGAGCAAATATCTGAAATTGACAACAAATTAATCTATGCTGGGCCTAGTAAAGTAGAAGAGATTTCAATTATAACCAAAACTGAAATTGAAAAAACAGATTACATTATTATTGCATCAAAGAGTTACGATGTAGATAAAATAATAGATAGTGTAAAAGATAAAGATGTTCCAATTATGTTTTGCCAAAATGGTCTAAAAATTATAGATCTAATAGAACGAGAACTAAAAGACAAAACTATTTCCTATATGGTAACTGGAAATGGCGTTTCTAAATCAGGCCCTGCCAGAATCAAGCATAACGGAGTTGGATTCACATATATTGGAAATATCGGACAAGAAACTGATTATCTTACTAAAAAAATAGTAAGTAAGCTAAAAAGTGTGAATTTTAATACT
>CEVN01160003.1_pt1 | contig 12133 bp, 7 predicted proteins | sample 427041 | NCBI WGS metagenome assembly CEVN01 (sample SAMEA2623463, study PRJEB7988) | marine metagenome | biome: marine biome (ENVO:00000447); feature: surface water layer (ENVO:00002042); material: "saline water (ENVO:00002010), including plankton (ENVO:xxxxxxxx)" | depth 5 m
GCATTTGGATACTCCACAAAATCTATAACACTATTATCAATAATAAATGGAGCACAATTAGTAGTCACATTATTATTTAAGGTATCAATCTGTGCTGTAGGATCAGGGTTTATACAAATTTGTGTCTCAAATGTATCAACACAACCATGCATTGTAAAACCAATAAGTGAAACAATATAGCATGTATCATCCTCAGCAATATTATCAAACTCATAAACTAATACACTTGAATCAGAAACAATAGAATCATTAATTAACCATTGGAAATTCATACTAGATATGTTTTCATTTCCATTGTTAGGGTCAGAAGTATTATTAAATGTTATCTCCCAAGGCCCACATCCTGAAGAAGAATCAGGGATAAAAGAGACTAATGGCTTTGGATATATAACTATATCTACAGTATCTGAATCAGGACAAAGACCTAGGACCTGCTTGGTCTCTAGAATTATTGAATAAATAACAGAATCAGGACCTGGATTTTCAACGAAAAAAGTGAAATACTGCCAATCATTAGTAGATGTTTGCCAAACATATGGATATTGTAATGGAGGTGTGTCCCAATCATATGATGCATATGAGCTATCAGCAGTTGCCATCACAGTATCAGGACCACAGAAATTGTTATTATCTACAATAAAACTCGCATCTGTATTACATAAAACCACAGTTGAAACTAAATTACTAGTGTCTGAACAATTATTTGTATCAGTAGCAATAAACTCAATGTCATAAACACCACAAGTATCATAAATCCATGCGCCATTAAACAAAGTACTATCTCCTATACCAGAAGCACCAAATATCCAATTCCAAAGAGTAGTATCAATTGGAGCAGATGGAGTAGGGCCCTGTTGAGAAAAATTAGTAAAGAATGAAGTATCATCTTCACAAACATAAGGGTCAACAAAATTAATATTTGCAATTGGAGGACAATAAACAACTATAACTGTATCAATAATGGATTCACAAAAATTATTATTATCATCTGTTCCTGGAGTTAAAGTACTTAAACCAAAAGGAGGATTTAAAAAATCTCTTACCCATAAAGAAACTGCAATACTATCACACTGAGAATATGTATATTGTAAACTATCTGGATAATTAGGTGCTAAATTTCCTGTACTAGCACTAGATAAACCACTGATATAATTAAATTCCCAAATAGTAATATCACCATCTCCAGGAATAGTATTAATTTGAAAATCAGTAGGGAAACCTTTACACACATTTGTAAATGATAACTCAGCAGTAGGATTTGGATGTATTCTAACATCAAATTCACTCGTATCAGTACATCCACTTGTATCTGTAACAATCAGCGTAATAACATATGTCCCAGAATCTTCATATGTATGATGAAGCATACTTAGCGTATCAAATGGATATGTAATAGTAGGAGTACTATCTCCCCAGTTTAATATATTAGTAATTATTGAACTTGTTCCAGTATCAATTGCAGCAGTAAAAGCACTTGCACCTCCAAGACATACATTTTCTACTATTGCTGAGGCTTGATTTATAGAAGGGGGACAATAAACATTAAAGGAAACTAAATCAGTATCAGAACAATTATTTACATCTGAAATAATATATGTCGCTGTAAATAATCCACCACATGTATCATAGACATAAGCAATGAAGTTTGTGTCCCTTAACTGTAGCGTAGAATTACCATCTCCAAAATACAATATCCAATCATCTAACAACCCATCTCCTTGTACATAAGTAGTAGAAAAAGTAATAGTATCTTCCTCACATATACCACTATTATCAGCAGATAAAGATATTATATCTGGTAAGCAATGCACAACAACCGTTTTAAATATTGTATCATTACAGCCATTACTATCTTCTATGACAAGTCTTACTATAAAACTATCACATGATAGATATTGATGTGTTGGATCTTGTTGCATGGAAGTATCTCCATCTCCAAAATCCCAATACCAATTTGTAATAGTTCCACTTGGTAATGATGCATCCTGAAATATAGTAGTCTCATTCAAGCATACTGGAGCAGCATTAAAATCAGCAGTAGGTTCACAGTACACTTGCATAGTACCTGCTTTATTAGCTGCACAATCATTAGTATCTCTTACATATAAAGAAAAAGACTTTATACCACAATCAGTGAATTGATATTTAGTGGAGTCTAAAAAGGCATTATAAGGAGGAAAAACATATCCTCCTGGCTCATTTATTGTCCATTCCCAATAATTAATTGGAGCATCTCCATCAGAAGAATTATCATTAAACTCTATAGGTTGATCATCATTACATTCGTTATTAACATCAAAATCTGCTATTGGAGGACAATAAATTGTAATTGTATCAGATACAGTTTCACTACAACTATTTGTATCTGTTACTGTAAGTGTCTCATTATAATCATTGCATAAAGAATATACATTTGTAACAGTATCATTATTAACAGAAGAGAAACTCCAATTCCACTGTGTTATTGGAGCAGATGGAGGATTCCCAGGCTGTGATGTACTAATAAATGTTACTGTTGAATCTTCACATTCTGGATCAGCATAAAATGACGGTTGTGGTAAACACCAAACTACAACAGTTTTATCTATTGTATCATTACAGCCATTTATATCCTCTATAGCAAGTCTTACTATAAAGCTATCACATGATGCATAATCATGTGTTGGGTTAGTATCAGTAGAAAAAGGTGTGCTATCTCCAAAATCCCATTCCCAGCTAGTAATTGTTCCAACTGGAGTTGAAAGATCTTCAAATACGGTAGTTTCATTCAAACATACTGGATCAGCATTAAAATCAGCAGTAGGCTCACAATAAACTATCATTGTACCAGGTTTAATATCTTCACAACCATTACTGTCTCTTACATATAAACTAAAGAATTGGGGACCACATACATCAAATTGATATTGAGTAAAAGGATCTAAACTGTCATATGGGAAAACATAGTCTCCTGTACCATTGATTGTCCACTCCCAATAATTAATTGGGGTAGTAATATAAGTGGAAGCATCATCAAATTCTATAGGTTGTTGCTCATCATCAAAACATTGATTATTTACATTAAACAATGCTGTGGGGTTACAAAAAACAAATATCTTTTGAGTAGTGTCTTGTTGACAACCGTTTGTATCAACAACACTTAATGTTACATCTATTGAATCACATGAAGAAAACACAAATAAGACAGTATCATCATTTTCAGAAGGAGCAAAATCCCAAATCCAAGTGTCTATAAATGCTGAAGGATCGTCTCCTGGCTGTGATGTACTTATAACTTGTATAGTATCTCCTTCACATTCGGGATTAGCAAAAAAGGAAGGTTCTGGTAGACAAAATACAGTTATGCTATGTATTATAGTATCATTACAATTATCACTTTTAAGAATTTGTTTAACTGAAAAAGTACCACATGTATCAAACAAAAAATAAGGGCTTTCACTAGTGTCCGTAGTTCCATTTACATAATCTCCCAATGTCGTATCTATTTCCCATTGCCAATCCATTCCTAATACAGGACTAGATTTATTCTCAAAAAACTTTACATCACCTAAACAAATATCTGATGAATCAAATTCTGCTATAGGTTGACATAAAACAGTTACAGTATCCATGATCGAGTCTCTACACCCAAAAGAATCTGTTACTGTAAGCCATATATGATAATCATACGACATAGTGGAAGAAAACAAATCACATGGTGGAAAAAACTCATAGCATGATGTATCTTCATATGTACTATTATCGTAAATAATAGAATCCATTAAAGTATCATTAATCGCATTATAAATTTCATATTCCCATAAAACTAAAGGGTTACCAATACATGGATTTGTTTGAGCATATGATGAATCAATTATAGGTGTACAATTTCCTTGACATACCTCCTCTGTTGAAAAAGTAGGTTCAGGCAAATCATAAACAATAACATTAAAACTATAAATACTATCACATCCATTTGAATCAAGAGCACGTAACCAAACTGTATATGTTCCACAGCTATCAAATTGGAAGGCAAGTTCTTCATCATTAATATTTGTTATTGGGCCTCCATTAATACTTTTGAATTCTCCCAATGCATTCCATGCCGCATACTGTTGTGCGCCAGTTAAATTAGTATCAATCATCCATTCCCAATAAACAATATTACCTCCTGCTGGCACATTAATTATTCTTGGTGGAGAATAGCATGAGGCTAATCTAGTGTACGCACTATCTGTATAACTTTTATTATTAAAAAAAGTTGTTTTTCCTAAACATACTGGATCAGCATCAAAGGATACATTTGGTAATGGATTTATAACTATTACTTCAGAATCATAAGTTGTACCGCAATTTGATTTTAAAGTAAGGTTTACAGTATATTCTCCTGGTAGCATGTATTGATGTTGTGTACCAGGAAAAGGATACAGATAACCACTAGTTATAGCAGAATCACAATCTCCAAAATCCCATTGAAAAACTAAAACACTATCTAATTGTTGGTTTAATGTAATACCATCACAACCAGCTTCTGTGGTATTATCAAACATAATAGTATTATCCCGGCACTGTGGACTATTTGTGCTAAACTCTGCTTCTGGGGGGTCTTCGATTTGTACTGCTTGTGTAGAATACAATAATTGAGTATTACAGAATCTATCTAAATCAACACTAACAGTGTAAGCTTCCCATGGAGTAATTGGACCCGTACAGTCACAAGAATTTTCAGGAAACGTATATCTAAAAACAACAGCAGAATCACCGTTTGGAAGCTCTGTTAAAAATGAAGCATAATCATTTGCGTCCCACTCCTCTTCTATCATAAAAGTCTGTGGGATATCATATTCACAGTATATCCTCCAAGTAACTATATCATTTGGCCCAATCTCTAATATTGGTTCATTTGGAGGAATAGAATAAGGGTTAGTAATATAAAACCAAGTATTTGTATCACTGCAAAGAGTTGAGCTAATAACAGAAAATCCAATACTAGATATTGTATTTAAAACTCCTGTCCCTCCAGTTAAAACTGTATAATCTGTAGAGTAACTACATCCATTAACATCAAAAGCGGTAACAGTAAATACAGAATTGGTAGACCCCATTAAGAAACTATTAGTTATTGATCCATTAGATAAAAAAGCAGCAAGAGAAGAATCTGTTAATATAGAAGATGTTGAGTCGGGCCAAGAGAAAACTAAAGAATCAATATTCTGATTTCCAAATGTGTAATTTGAATTTTGAAATGAAAGAGTGGCAACACCATTTGTTGTGTTACAACCACTAAACCCATGATATGTTGTACTATAAAAAGTTGGTAAATTTGGATTTGTTAGAGATGTATCCAATGCAATAAATGGTGGTGCTGAGAAAACAAAATCAGAATCACTAGAAACCGAACATCCTGCAATAGAATCTAACAGTGTTAAGGAAACATTGACGGATGAACTTCCAGATAAATATTGAGAAAGAGATGTAGTGATTGAACTTGTGTTTCCAATTACTAGATTATTATTTATTATCCAACTAACATTAGTGTTAGTAGAATCATTTGCAACAAAAACAATTGGATCAGAAGCACAACCAGATCCTGGATTTAGATAATATGCATTAAAACTAGCGTCAGTATTAGTAGCAGTAATAGACATTGTAATCATTGTTGACGCTTGACATTGAGTTACTAAATCTGTTATAGTTAACTGAAGTAAATTGTCGTTAGGGTTAATTCCTGAAGGATTTACTGTATTAAATTGCTGGCCAGAAGGAAATGATGTCCACAAAAAATCAACAGCTCCAATAGCATTATAAATTTGTAAATTTAAATCAGAAGTATCTATGCCTCCCCCATCACATATTGCAATTGAATCATTTGAAGTAATTGATAAAATACTATCAACTACTACTATCTGTTGTTGCCAAGGAGGGTCTATCCCGTTTCCTGAATTTGGACAGCATTTCCAGTTTGCTCCAGGAATATCAGCATCTAAACTTATAGTATAAGTACCAGAACTAGTAAAAGCAAATTCTAAATCATAATTATTACTATACCAAATAAAAGCTCCATTATCATCATAAACAAACCAATCAAATGTAGTAGCACCTCCACAAGTAAATTGAGGGCCATATGGAGCACAAGGAGCACAATTATTATCAATTGATTGATTTGAAAAAGTTACAGTATCGCCTACAACAATACAAATAGGAACTTGAGCATCTGGCACTACGCATTGAGCATTTAAATTATGATTTAAACACCCTAAAAATATAACTAGCAGTAAGACAATATTTTTTTGTAGCTTTTTCATTTTGCTCCTTTGGAGCAAAGCTAAAAAAAGAAAAAGAAAACAATAGTATCTTGAATATTATTTTAATTTCAGTAACAGTGTGAAGAATATTTAAAAATATGTTAAAACAATTATACACATAATAACACAAAGTCATGATATTATTTGTGCCAATTTTATAAAAATGTAGTATAATTAATAAACATCTATGTTTTTAAGAACGATAATAAAGTTCTGAAAGGACAAAATTCCAATGCTTGAAAAAAGAAGGAAAAAATTTACCTGGCTTACATATCCAATCTCTTTGATCTTCAACACCTTGTAAATTGTAATTTAATGGATGTTCCTTAAAGAAAATCTTGGATCCTTTAATTGGTATATCTTTAAATTCACCAACAAAAATTTTAATACCCTTGATATTTTTTGATAAATCAATCATAAATTGCATTGATTGGTCGCAAATTGGATATTTTTTAAAAATACTTGGCTCTAAAAGCAATATCCTATGCACATCTTCTTCTTTTCGCCATTTTGGATCTAAATTATAGTAATTATAAATACATATTGGTTTTTGTGGTTCATTAAGAAAAACATCTGAATTTGGAAAATTTACAGTAAAGCTAGGATTACATACTTTAGAAAATTTTGTACTAAACTCCATAGTTGATAAATCATTATAAGATCTATCTAAAATTGTAGCATGCTGATTTAATTTTGTAAATCGATTAATATTTTCTTGATTAGCATAATATTTTTTATGACTATTTGTTCCACACACCCACTGCCAGCTTAAGGCATTAGAACCCCAGTCTGCATCTTTTAAATAGTAATACATCCATTTTGCAGGCGTTTTCCAATGGTATTTCGCAATATTAGTTATCAAGCTTGCAACATACATTCTTAAATGGTTATGTATGTATCCTTTTTCATATAATGATTTGACTGCCAAATCAATTGCTTTAATATTTGTCATATAATTATGCACAAGATGAGGCATGCCAGAATATTTAACATCCTGTTGAGGATGCCTTAAATCCTCATCTATATTTTTATGAATCCAGCTAATTTGCCAAAACTCTCTCCATATCATTTCTTGAACAAACTTTTGCATGACTTTTAAAGTATAACCTTTTTGAATTAAAAATCGATAAACATCTCTTGTGGATATTACACCTCTAGAAATATAAGGTGATAGTTTACTAACAGACCCATCAATAAAATTTCTATCTTTAGAATATCTTATTGGATTGATTAAATCTAACTTTTTAACTATTTCATCATATTTAGTAATCATAAAATGATTTTCTTTTCAATGAGGTGATTTAAAGTTAAAAAACGATTATTTAAATTTTTAAATGATTTGATTTTAAACAAAAATAATGCATGATCATTCATATCATGTATTTTACTTACTTTTTTGAGTTCAATATAGAAGGAAGTATCTTTTAAAACGTTATGATTTTTCCAAGTTGTAATTAAATTATTTTCTAACAAATATTTTGCCTTATCAAAGATATGGCCACTTTTCTTTCCTAAGACTCTCACCTGATCTATATTTTTAATACTTAAAGCCTGAAGAACTATATTGAAACCACAATCAATCAAATTTTTGTATGTTTTTGTTTTGTAATCAATTGAAATAGCGTACATCCTTGGCTTCATATTTACTACAGAAACATAATTACATATATTCATATTGAAATCGCTTTCGTTATTTACGGTTAACAAGCTATAAATATTTGTGTTTGTTCGGTTCCAGGGTCTTTTCATCTATCTAACTTACTTTTAAAATCGTAAATTTTTAAAATAAATTTCTTATGATTTTTTTCATTTAATATCTCAAAACTATAAGTATACTTATCAGTTTGCATCACAAGAGATTTATCGTTTGACTGAAATGTTAGTGAATAAAAAGGACATGCCTCTACATACTCTGTATTTTTATACCTGAAATAAAAAACAATACCCTTTTTTCGTAAATCAAAATTTAGAAAAATACAGTCATTATAACTAGATAAGTCAATTTCTTTGTGCTCAGGTAGAATATTTATAAGTCTATATCTTGATGTTCCAAAGTTTCTATATAAAAACCGATCTATAAATGTGTTTTTTTTTCCGCATTTATTACGAATCATTTCCTCAAGCAATAGAGAATCATTATTAACTTTTATCAGCATCGAAACTAAACTTTCTTGAATTTATTATAGAATCTAGCCATAACTATTGAATGCGGCAGAGTAATTACTGAGATACTGACAATCGAAAATAACAAAATAGACATATTTATAATTTCACTTACAGACATATAAACAAATATTGCCATAAAAAACAAAGAAAAAAAAGTATGCGGAACTAGCATTTTGACAAATTGAAATAAATTAGTTTTAGAAATATTTCTATTTAAATAACTATACTCCTGATTAAGCACCTTTAATGAATGTAAAAAAACAAAGTATAGTGTAAAGCTAATAATAACAGGAAATAAATAAAAAGTAATATGTATTAATACTAATTGAAATATTTCAGAATTAAATGCATAACTATCCATGTTTTTTTTTATGCAAGAAAATATTAAAAGTAATAATATAATGGCATTACTTAAATAAAAAATCAATTTTATTATATTATAATTAAATATATAATTTAAACCATTTGTATCTTTAAAAGTAGCAAATAAACTTTTCAATTCTTGTGAATTGTAAAAAAAGAGTGTTGACATGAGGGCAAGACCCCAAAAAAAATAAATACTTTTTTTAATTTTAATTGATATTGAATAATTTGCAAGTTGAGACTCTCCAAAATGATAAGCAGATATTATAAGGAAAAAACAAAAAGATACTAAAGGAGATAAAATCCAGAATAATATATATGCAAATATGCAAGAGATATAAAGAAAATAAAATTGCCTACTAGAAATCTGACTTTCAGATTGTAAAATTATATTATCTATTGCACCATGAGGAATTCCAAATAATATAATCAAAAACAAAGAACCTATTATTTGATGACTTAAATCTATGCTATTTTGTAGCGTAAATATAGAAGCGAGAGCATAACACGTTATGAGATATAAAAAAGAATATTTATTCATCTTATAAAAAAAGGAGCAGTTATAAAACTGCTCCTTTATCAACATTGATTATTTGGCTAATTCTTTACGTGACTCAGAAATAGCAATTGTATATACGACCAATCCAAAACCTATTTTGTTAATTGCATCTGCAATATTGTACCATACATCAATTGATGCAGGACTCATTATATTACTTAACCAACCTCCTTCCATACACATGTAACCAATCGGGTAAATTGCCCAACCTACTAATACAAACCATGCTAGAGATCTTACTCCCTTTTTTATAACGTCGGAATTACTCTTTTCTGCTAACTGAGCAACTTCACCAAACCATGCGTTATAAAGTATGTATAAGTAACCTAGAGTTGAAAGAACTCCCCAAGTAACAGAGTGACTAGTTGCTCCAGCTCCACCCGGATTAAAGGCTTCTCCAATATATCCACATACTAACATCCATGTAGACGCAAAAATTAATTTCCATAAAAGTGACTTAGTTGCACCTGCTAGTCTTGTCAGAAGGTAAAATTCAACACACATTAATGGGACAGTTAAAATCCAGTCAACATAACGAAAGAATGTAGGTGAATCTCCTGTAACTAAATTATAGTCTCTCATATAATAATAGTGTACCGCAGCAATTCCAGTGATCAAGCCTGAAACTAGTAATGACATTTTCCATTTTTGTGAAACACTATTTCTTTCAACAAAAAAGAAAACTGAAGCCGCCAACATAGCTATGTAGCCTATAAAAAAAGTAAAAGCAACATAATTGTCTGGCGCAATTGTTTGAATAACATTTAATAACATTTTGTATAATTTTTTTTGGTTAATATTATGCAAATGTATAATTTTTATTTAACTTTGTATAATATTTTTTAAAAAAAACTATACTAACTAAAAAAAACAAAAAAAATGAAAAAAACAGCAATTATTATATCAATGTCAGTTTTGTTTTCATGTGGATCCAATGATAACATTGAAAAAACAACAGATAACAATCAAACAAAAATAGAAATTACTAAATCTGAAAAGAAAATTGAAGAGTTTACAATACGAGCGCTTGGCAATACAATGTCAGAAATGAAATACGACCTGCCTAATATAACTGTTAAAGAAGGAAGTAAAGTTAAAATTACATTAGTTAACGAAAGTGAGGATGCCGCAATGATTCATAATATAGTGTTTATTAAATACGGAAGCAGAAAAGAAGTTGCTGCCGAGGCAATAACAGCAGGAGTAGCAAATAAATATATACCTAACAACACTAATGTAATTGCGGGTTCTGATCTTGCTAATCCTAAAGAAACAATAATTTTTGAGTTTAATGCTCCCAAGAAAGGGAACTACGAATTCTTGTGCACTTATCCAGGACACAGTGAAATGATGAGAGGATACTTTTTTGTTAAATAGAACACTATAAATGATAAGTCTTATTTTCAAACATAAATAAAATGAACTAAAATGAAAAGTACAATAACATGTGATATGGAGGGTATCATTGAAACCATGAACAGTGGCGCTGAAAAAATTTTTGGATACGAAAAAGACGAGTTAATTGGCAAGAAAAGAGTGTCAATTTTTTCTCCTGGAGAAATTGTTTTGCAAAATGTCGCCTCTTGGCTAGATACAGCAGTTAAAAAAGGTGAATACATCGGTGAAACAATTTTTATTAGAAAAGATGGTGAAAAAATTAACGCAAAAATAAGAATTACTCCAACTTTTAAAAATGGAAAAAACAACCCTCAAACTGGATATTGCGGTGTAACAGAAATTATTGACAAAGAAGTAAACGTAACTATCTCATTTTTAACCAAAATGATTAAATGGCTAGCTATTACTAGAATGCCATTTTCTACCGCATCTATTTTCCCAATAATATTAACCGCAAGTTATTTTGCATATGCCGGTGATAATTTATTTATTACTTCAAATCTACTATTATGTGTTTTTTCTATTCTATTTATTCATTTATCAATTAATGTATTTAATGATTATTTTGATTTTATAGATGGAACTGATGAAGGAAATACAGAGTATTTCCAACAACTTTCAGGGGGAAGTAGGGCGATTGAATTGGGCCTTATAAGTGTAAAAAAAACAAAAAAACTTGCAATATTTTTGTGTATAATTTCAATTTTTCTAGGGATTTTACTATGCTTAAACATATTTCACACTAATTTAATCAGTGTCATTATATTAGCTGCGATAGGATTATTTCTTGGATACTTTTATACTGCTAAACCACTTAGACTTGTTGCTAGAAGAGGATTAGGTGAATTATCAATATTTTTAACATTTGGTCCCATATTAACGCTTGGAACTGGTTTTGCCATTTTCAATGGTGACTTGTTAGCGAACTTTGAACACTTATTTAATTGCCTTATTCTTGGATTTCCACTAGGTTTTTTAACTACTAATATTTTGCTTATAAACCAGTTCCCTGACAGAGAAGGAGATATAAAAACAGGCAAAAACCATTTAGTTGTAACTTTTGGAAAAAGAAAAAGTAGATGGATATATCTGATCATATTTATTTCATTTGTTTCTACTGCGATTTATTTCTCAAGCAGTATCAATAATTCTCTATCATTGATCCCAACGGTGATTTCTTCAATATTTGGGTTTTATGTGATTAAGCAGATATTTATTAACTATAATAATAGAAAATTAATAAGGGCAAACTGGTCAACTATATACCTACATACGATTTATGCTATTACACTTATAATAATATTGTTAATTAGCTAAAACAAAAACGGAAGAATATCAATTGATAATCTTCCGTTTTGTACCC
>CEVN01016809.1_pt1 | contig 12123 bp, 12 predicted proteins | sample 427041 | NCBI WGS metagenome assembly CEVN01 (sample SAMEA2623463, study PRJEB7988) | marine metagenome | biome: marine biome (ENVO:00000447); feature: surface water layer (ENVO:00002042); material: "saline water (ENVO:00002010), including plankton (ENVO:xxxxxxxx)" | depth 5 m
GGAGGCTTTAGTCCTGACGCCATCATTGATAGATGTGAAGATGCTGATGCCAAGCTTATCATCACAGCAGACGCCGGATATAGGCGAGGTGAACCCTCACCTTTGAAAGTAAATGTAGATGCAGCCCTCGAGAATGGTGCCGACACAGTAAAAAATGTAGTCGTTGTAAACCGTTGCGATTCACCTGTCACGATGGTCCAAGGGCGAGACCACTGGTGGCACGAATTAATGCAGGAAGCATCAGCCAATTGCCCAGCACCACCTATGGACAGTGAGCAGCTTCTTTACCTGCTATACACGTCGGGTACAACCGCAAAACCAAAGGGTATTATGCACACCACCGGAGGCTATCTCACTCAGGTGGCGTTCACCCACAAGTATGTTTTTGATATCCACCCCGAAAGTGATGTGTATTGGTGTGCTGCTGATATTGGTTGGGTTACAGGCCATAGCTATATCGTGTATGGCCCTTTAGCGAATGGGTGCACCTCCGTGATGTATGAGGGGACACCGGATACTCCACGACAAGAACTCAGAGGGTCAGGAGATAGGTCTACGTGGTCAAAGGATAGGTTATGGGACATTATCGATAGATATGGTGTAACACAGCTTTACACAGCTCCAACTGCTATTCGAACCTTTATGAAATGGGGGAGTGAAGAGGTCAGGAAACATGATCTGAGTAGCCTTCGTGTTCTTGGAACTGTCGGTGAGCCAATAAATCCTGAAGCATGGATGTGGTATCACGAAAATATTGGTGGATCTCAGACCCCGATAGTTGATACATGGTGGCAGACAGAGACAGGAGGCAACATGATTACTCCACTTCCAGGTGTCACAACTACGAAACCAGGATCTGCATGTTTTGCGATTCCGGGTGTGTATGTAGAAGTTGTTGACGATGACGGGAATAAGGTCACGCAAGGCGGTGGGTATCTCACTATCACACATCCCTGGCCTTCGATGTTAAGAGGAATTTGGGGTGACCCACAGCGTTACCTTGATACCTACTGGAGTACATACGAAGGTAGATATTTCGCTGGTGATGGAGCGAAAGTAGATGATGATGGTTACTTATGGCTTTTAGGGAGAGTTGATGATGTGATGAATGTCTCTGGGCATAGGATCTCAACTGCTGAGGTAGAATCCGCTTTAGTTGATCACCCAAGTGTTGCAGAAGCGGCTGTCGTTGGGGCAACTGATGAGACGACAGGACAAGCAATCATAGGCTATGTCATTCTTCGTGGGGGATTTGATTCTACAGACGAACTTCGTCAAGAGATACGGGCTCATGTCGCTACGAAACTTGGGCCGATAGCGCGACCCAGAGCAGTCTTTCTTGTTCCAGACCTACCTAAAACACGTTCAGGAAAAATTATGCGGAGACTTCTTCGAGACGTGGCGGAAGGCCGTGACCTTGGAGATACTACAACCTTGGCAGACTCTTCTGTCGTCTCAGCTATTCAGGAAGGCGCCAACGATTCTGACGAAGATTAGAAGTTAACCAAAAAGTTCTTAAGTGGTTGGCATTTAACCGTTGAAAAAAGAATTACTTGTTTGCAAGTAGCTGTATTACTTCCCTAGCGACCATAGGCGCAGCATTTTGATTCTGGCCAGTAACAAGATTCCCATCTACTTCCCACCAGTTTGCAAACGGATCTCTGAATTTGTGGGCGCAACGAAAATCAGCTTCCAACCGACGTAATTCTGTTTCTGGGTGGTGAGGTGTTGAGGTAATACGAAGATCGCGAACCTGCTTGTCTGTCACGGCAGTAATGCGACGCCCTTTAACTAGTGGTTCACCGTTTTCATTTTTGGCTTTCAGAAAGCCAAGGGGTCCATGGCATACGCCCCCAAGAACCTTTCCCTTCCTGTTAGCTTCTGTGACCTTTTCCCCAATACTTTCTGAAAAACCTAAATCAAACGCAGCCCCCCAGCCTCCAGCAAAATATATGACATCATAATTATCAACATCGACATCTTCAATTGAAAGAGATTCGGAAAGCTTCTTTTGCAATAAAGCATCGCCAAGCGCTCTGTCATCGTGAGTTGTCCGGATTACTGGCCGATACGACTGAGGATCAACTGGGATCACTCCGCCAAGCGGACTTGCTAAATCAACTTCCATGCCAGCATCAGTCCAAATGTAGTAGGGAACCGTCATTTCGGATGCGAAAACACCAGTAGGTTTCCCGTTACCGAGTCGAGCTGCATTCGTGCAGACAATTAATGCCCTTTTACCAATCATATCTATATTGAGTTTTTGTGTATCTTCTGGATGCATCCCTACTTTGCGAAGAAGAGCTCGCAAACCTCGAGCCAGTGCTGGCGGCGTTTTTCCTGCTAACTGCGCTTCTGGTGGCTTCCTCTTTGCATAGGGCCAAGGATTATTTCGTTTTGGGAGAGAGTAGAGCCTCTCTTGATTCAGGCGCTGTTTCATGTAGTTAAACACTTCTTTAACCTTTGGTTCATTCCAGAGGTTTAGTGATTCAATAGGATCATTAGTCAAGTCATATAATTCCCATTGATCAGGTATCGAGTCAGTTCTGTAGGTTTCGCCCATAGGGCCCGATGATGACAAATTAGCGCTATTGGGAATGGTCCACGTTTCTGGGTCATCGTGTGCGCGGGTAATTTTCCATATTGAATTAGTGATTTCGGGAACTTCATTGCTCGTAATGTTGACTACGATTCCCTCAAAATTAGTACTTACGTGTGGTAGAACCTGTATTTTTAACGGCCGTGGAGGTTTTTCGGCTTGCCCCAACCCTCGAGCCATCGCTGAGGCAAGTGTGTCGCCCTCGAGCATATTATCTCGTGTCATAAAATAGACAGCCCTATTTCTGAATTCCTCTGCATTAGGGTCCTCTAGCAAAGGGCTGAGATCTTTGCCGGGAAGCGGGTGAAATTCTGTAAATTCAGGTGCTAGTTGCTTTTCAAGTGCCTGCTGATCAAGGCCGGCGAGGGCCAGAGCAGTCGGGATCAGGTCAACATGTGAAGTTGGTACGGACTCAATTACTCCTCTTCTGGGTTCTTCATTTCCGTACTTAACTATTTCAAATGGAACTCTTGTCGACTCGTCGTAAAGATTGAACCACTTCTGATGAAGACCGCCATGCGCACCCAGTAGGTCACCGTGATCTGATGTGCGGAAAATTATTTTCTCTCTTGAAGTATCATCGGTGACAGCTTTCCGGACCATATCAAGAGGGTTGTCCACTTCTAAATGCATTCGATAATACAGGTTTCTGTATTCTTGTTCGTTGTTCTCGTAGATCCTTTGCACGGCCCTTTGAATCCCATACCCCGAGTAGTAAGAATGTTTGTATGCAACTTGGGCTGCAGGTTTTGAAGACAAATCTTCGTAGCGAGTAGGCGGAATTGGAATTTCTGGAGGGTCAAGGTCACAAGGGAAATAGGGGTTATTTTCAGGCCTGCGCATATAGAGAGGAAGAAGAACAATGTCGTGCGGGTTCACAAAACTTACAACTAACAAAAAAGGTTTTACTGCATCACTATCGCCTTGATTACGTCTTCTATACCTGTCTTCAAGCCAATTAACAGTTCTGTCAGCGATCAGGGGATCACGAATAATACCTGAATTACCAAGCAGCCCTCCGTGAGGTTCAGGGCCAACCCAGCCCGAAAATCCATACTCATTAAGAGGGTTTACTTCAAGGTACTGCTCAACCGCATCTTGGATAATAGTTCCGTCCGAAGTATTTGTAGCTAGCGGCTGTCCCGTCGACTCATCTATCAGGTCAGCATGGCTTATATGCCATTTCCCATCGTAATGAGTGTCATACCCTGCAGCCCTAAACCAATGGCCAAGCGTAGGTACCTCCCGGGGAGGAAGCCATCTCATCCGCGTGTCATAAGCATCTTTCCCCAAACCGTCTGTTTGGGTAACTCCATGGACATCGGGAAACTGTCCCGTAAAAAGTGTCGGACGGCTAGGAACGCATGCCAAGGATCCTGTGTAGTGTCGATTAAAACTAACACCATTATCTCTAAACCAGTTTCGGCCTGTTAGGGCCTTATCGCGCCACTCCAGAACTTCAGGAGTCTCGTAAGGTGGAATTGCCCTTTCTTCGTCAGTCATAAAAATGATGACATCAGGTTTATCTGTGCTACTCATGTCGAGATTCCATTTCATCAACTTTCAAATGAAGAAGCGATATTTGTCGTTCAAGCTTTTTTAAGGGCTGTGTCATCTCTAGAAAATTCTTTAGATCCTTGAGCATGCCGGAATTGATTCTCCCAAAAACTAGGGAAGCTATGCCTGCGATTGGAGTAGCAGGTCGTCGAATTGGAATAATCTCAACTGTTAGCGATAGCTGAACACCGACTTCGCTAGGTTCTAGTACCCATGTATTTGTAATTTTTTTGAGTATTGGAGGCAGTCCTCGTATTTCGTACGCCAAGTATTTTAAATTCTCCCACTTCGAAATATGCTCGGTTACGGAAGAACTTCCAGTTTGTATTCTTCGGGTTGCGCCTATTCCTTCTTTTTGGTGAGACAACAGGCAAGAATGAGAAACATTAGTAGCCCAAGCTGAAATTTCGCCAAAGGCTGATAAAACTTCCCATGCTTCGGTGAGTTGACATGAGACGTTGATTTTTTTCGTTACCGCTGCCATCAGGTCCTCTAAAGTACTTCTATCAAAAGTGTCCTGCAAATATTCTATGTTTTGAAAGAACCTTTTGTATAAGTTGTATCCCCAAACTAGAACGCTAGGTGCTAGTCCATTAGGCTAAATCGCCGCTTTCGAGCTAAGCGTAGTAGCCACTGTGAACTGAGATTGCAGGGACCTCTTGTCCTAAAAACATCTCGATGTTCTTTGGGTCATCATCAAACGCCAGTATTGGAATATATCCAGCGTCTCGGATTTGGTTTAGAGCAGATAGTTTCATTTTTGGCGATTGTTGGTGGTCATCATTCGATCTCATAATTAATGCGTCCCAAACAACCTCGTACTTTTTAAGCCAATCTATAGTTTCTGATTGAATAGAATATGGGCGAGCGGTGAGAATTATAGTTTTGTGAGACTTGCGAAGAAGGCTTATGAGTTTAATGCCGGAAATGATCGGTGGGTCCTCTGTGCATGCAGAAAAAAACCCGTTCCAATCTTTCTCCTTACCTTGTAAATAATGTTGGCGATGAGAAGCATCACTTATGACCCCATCTAGGTCAAAGATAACCACGTCATCGCCCTTATTTATTGTGGTGCTCCATGTCCAATCAGGCATTAGTAACGTCCAACGTTTATAAGGAAATTATTCACAGTATGTTAATCCCGAAAATTCCCGCACTGTATAGGGATGCCAAAGTCATTTTCTTTAAGTTTGCTGATCGCAGATTGTAAATCATCGCGTTTCTTGCCAGTGACGCGTACCTGCTCTCCCTGGGTTTGAGATTGGAGTCCTTTGAAACCAAGAGTTTTTATGAACTTATTTATCTCTTTGGCTTTCTCTGAGTTTATGCCTGAAGTCAAAGCTACTATCTGCCTTCTTCTGCCGCCCGCTGAGTCCTCAGCAGTCAGATATTCAAGAGCTTTTAATGAAATTTTTCGGCGAACTAGCTTTTCTTCTAAAACGGTCCGAAGTGCGTTGAGCCGGTCATCGGATGATGATTCAATTGTTATATGTTCTTCTGAGAGTTCGATTGAACTTTCAGTTCCTTTAAAGTCGTATCTTTGGTTAATCTCTCTCGAAGCTTGATCGGTTGCGTTTCTCACTTCTTGCATATCAACAATTGATGTGACATCGAATGATGGCATTTCTAGCCTCCTCAATAGGTGGATTCAAGTGTTAGCTCAAATACTAATTCACCTGTTTCATCTTCCCTACTCTTTTTAAAACTAACTTTTGATCCTTCTTAGGATTTACAAAGGTAATGTGTGGTCACTTTGGGTGTTATCTCGTTAGACTCACGCTAGTATCACCAGTTCAGGGTCGGTGCCCGAGTGGCCAAAGGGAACGGGCTGTAAACCCGTCGGCGTTAGCCTTCGGAGGTTCAAATCCTCCCCGGCCCACAAAAATTAGAAGATGAGGCCATAGAAACTTGGATAGGATTTCCCTAAAAATGATGAAGTTCTATAGATCCCCAATTTGCATTATTGTAACTTATCTCCTTTTTGGTATTGCTATCTTGGCCTGCAGCGACTCAGCAGAGGCCCCCAGCGCTAGTGATAGGTCTCCACACTCTAGTAACGAGAGTAAGGAAGCTAGTAGTCATGACCATGACCATGACCATGACCATGGAAGTTCAAATGCCATGGCTGTTCTCTCTCCAGATCAGGCTGATGTACTTATCCAGATTGAATATCTTGGAGGGGAAGTCATCACTTCCGAAACTCGAGTATCAGTTTCAGATGGTGATGTAGTTATTTTTTCAATTATTTCTGATGTGGATGAACTGATTCATGTTCATGGAGTTGACTATCTGGGGGAGGTATCTTCAGGTAGTTCTCCTAGCTATCTTGGTTTTGAGGCTGAGGTATCAGGAATTTTCGAAGTCGAATTTGAGAATTCTAGGGCATTCATTACTGAACTTCTGGTGAAGTAGTGTTCTTTGACGCTTTCGGTCATGGCTTAGGTTCTAGAGGTGATTTGCCAATTCCCTTATGGCAATTTTCTTGGGCTGCGATAGCCGCGTTAGTAATTTCATTCCTAGCGCTAGGCGCTTCGTGGCGTCAGCCAAAGCTCTCGTATTTGGATAAAGGGAAGGAATCTCCTGCCTTAACTAAACTCCGTAGAGTAGGGGAACCAGTTTTCCGTACCATTTCGATGGCTTTGTTTCTTTTAATTTTAGTAACTGGGCTCTTTGGAGAAAATGACTCTGGCCAGAATTTAAATCCAGTTACGGTTTACGTTATTTTCTGGGTTGTAATTCAGATACTTGTTTGTTTTCTGGGTGATATTTGGAGAATTTTAAGCCCATTTGACACAATGGCACTCATATTGGAGAAATGGGGTTTGATTAAAAACTCTAAATCACCTCTCTGGAGTCACTGGGTTGCTCCGTTGGGGGCCCTAAGTTTTTTATTCTTCGAGCTTATACACCCAAATGGCGACTCTCCATTGTTTCTGTCTCTAGGTATCTTAATCTATACATTTTGCATGATGGTTGGAGTTTCCTTTTGGGGTCGAGATTGGCTCAATGTAGGGGATACTTTCGCAGTTCATTTCCGGCTATTAGCAAAAATGGCTCCACTGGATATTAGGGAAAAGTCAGTTAACCTTAGGGCGCCACTTAGTGGGTTATCGACATACCGATTTACTGGGGCAGAGGTAGCGACACTGATGATTGTCCTAGGAGGGGTTACCTTTGATGGATTTGGCGAATCAGAGATGTGGAGAGATTTTGTCGGAAGAAAATCCGAATGGGTGAATGCGGCTGTAAGACTATTTGGCCTCGTTGACTCCATCGCAATTATCACATTGCTTTTTCTCCTCTCAGTAAGATTTATGGCGAATCTAACTGATCAATCAGCAAGAGAGCTGGCTACCGTATTTGCCCCTTCTCTTGTCCCAATAGTCTTTGGATATACTCTGGCTCACTACCTTCAGTTAGCTATTGATGAGAGCCAAACATTTGTCTTTCGTTTATCCGATCCGTTTGGCATAGGGTGGGATCTCTTTGGGGGAAGTCGTGGTCGAATTAACTTCAATATCATTAATGCTGACTTCATTGCTTGGGTTCAGGCAATTGGGGTCGTGGTTGGCCATATAGCGAGTGTGGTTGTGGCGCATGATAGAGCCGTTAGCTCATTTCCAGCCAGAGATGCTATTCGCAGCCAATATGTGATGTTTCTAGTAATGGTTGTCTATAGCGTCCTTGGGTTGTGGTTACTATTAAATGCTTGATTTCTTCCCCATCACATTTCATAAGCTTGAGGTTGGGACCGTACGCACATCGTGGCATCATGGCCAATAGTATTAGCAAGATTATTAATGCTCCCTTAGCTCAGTCGGTAGAGCGTCTCCATGGTAAGGAGAAGGTCGAGAGTTCGATTCTCTCAGGGAGCTCAAATGTGCATTGCACCAAATCAAGGCGGCGTAGCTCAGTTGGTTAGAGCGCTCGACTCATAATCGGGAGGTCGACAGTTCAAATCTGTCCGCCGCTACAAATATAATTGAACATATAAACTCTTTGTGAAGACAGGAGAAATCGATTGGAATTACGTCTCGCACGGAATGAAGATGCTGAAGCAATAAGGGCTATATATAACAATGAAGTTTCTTCAGGAACGGCTACGTTTGACCTCAGCCCCAGAACTCTTGAAGAGCAGCGAGAATGGATGACTGAACGTTCCGGAGCTCATGTTGTTTTGGTTGCAGAAATCAATGGAGAGATTGCAGGGTTTGGTGCTTTGTCTCGCTACATGAAGAGGCCTGCATATAGCACCACCGTAGAGAACTCAGTATACGTCCGGCCTGAAAGCCAAGGAGAGGGGATAGGCGAAGCAATCCTATCTAAGCTCATTGACCTAGCTTCAGAGCATGGCTTTCATACGGTAATTGCAAGAATAGGAAGCGAATCAGAAGGGTCGATAGCACTTCATAGAAAAGTAGGGTTTGAGGAAATAGGTCGAGAGCACGAAATAGGTAGAAAATTTGGAAGATGGTTAGATGTTGTTATTATGCAGCACTTTCTTAACGACCGAGATATGTAACATAGTTAACCTTTGCAATATGAGGCTAATTTTTTTCTCTTGCTTATGAAAGGAATTATTGAAGCATTCGGTGGTATCCTCATTGGATCGTCCATTAGGGCAGTGGCTCAATTGGTAGAGCGACGGTCTCCAAAACCGTAGGTTGGGGGTTCGAGTCCCTCCTGCCCTGCAAGCTTGTGTCTGGCGAAAATGTCAAAACAAGATATAAATCAGCTAGATTTTAATAGCCCAGTAAGGAACAGAGTTATGTCTCTAAATCGTGAACAAAAGCGTGCGCTTAAAAAACGTGGTGAACTTGGAGAAGATGGTACTCCAGTCGCGACTCGACGACAGCCGCCGCCTCGACAACAGACACGTGAACGTGTCGGTTTTCGACGTTACGTTGGAGAAGTTCGAGCCGAGTTGCGCAAGGTAGCATGGCCGACTCGTGCTGAAGTCATCAATTACTCAATTGTTGTCTTCGTTACCCTCGTTGTTCTTACAACGCTTATTGCTTTAGCAGACTGGGGCCTGGGCGAAGGGCTCCTTAAAATGTTCGAAAGATAATATAAAACCTAGAGAGAGAAAAAATGAACGACTTTGAACAAGAAAGCTCTACCGATGAACAGGGAGATGGAAATCCCCCTGCTTCCCTGATGACTGAGTCTTCGCCAAATGACACTGCTAGCCAGGAAGACCAAATAGAATTTTCGGAATCCCAGATAATAGAGGATTCTAAACCTGAAGAAATCCAGACAGGTGAAAACGATGAGGTTGTTCTTGTAGACGATCTGATTTATGAAAAAGATGAAGAGCCCGTCAAGGTAGTTAGTCCGTATGACAGGCCAGGAAAGTGGTATGTGGTTCATACTCAGTCGGGGTATGAGAACAAGGTTCAAGGAAATCTAGCACAACGCACAAAGGCGATGAACAAGGAAGATTACATCCACGAGGTTGTAATTCCCTTAGAGAATGTTGTTGAATTCAAACAAGGAAAGCGTGTCGAAGTCCAGAAGAAAATGTTCCCAGGGTACATTCTTGTTCGTGCCCGCATGAACGACGAAGTGTGGTCTGTTATACGCAACACTCCCGGCATTACTGGATTTGTCGGAGCTGGGAATAAGCCTACCCCACTCCCTAGAAAAGAAGTTGAGAACTTCCTAGGTGTGAATGTCGATGGCGATGGTCAGCCTGTTAAGCGTGCGAAACCACGGATGGGCTATGAAGAAGGAGAAACGGTCCGCGTCAAAGAAGGTCCGTTTGCTGACTTCTCCGGCGAAATTATTGAAATTAATGAGGATCAATTAAAGCTAAAAGTATTGGTAAATATTTTCGGCCGCGAAACTCCTGTCGAACTCGAATTCGCGCAAGTCGCAAAACTCTAGATTTTATATAGCTGTTATTAGCAGTAGTTAAGAGGAAGAGCAGTAGTTTTTTTCATCTCCTCCATTACAAAGTTAGTGCTGACATCATAAAGATCTACTTCCTCTATTAAACGTTTGTAGAAAGTGTCGTAGGCTTCCATGTCTGGCACCACAACTCTTAACATATAGTCAACTTCGCCACTTGTTCGATAAGCCTCGATGATTTCTGGGAATTTTTCTAATGCTTGAGTGAACCGTTCCATCCAATCAGCGCTATGACGGTTTGTTCGGATCTGAACAAGGGCTGAAACAGACAAGTTCACGTCTTCAGGATTTATTAGAGCAACTTTTCCTGTAATTACGCCATCGTTCTCCAATCGTTGTATTCGCCTCCAGCATGGTGTGGGTGTGAGATTGACTTTTTCGGCAATTTCTCGGGCGGGCATACCTGCGTCTTGCTGAAGTAGGGAGATAATTCTTTTATCAATACGGTCCATAATGTAATAATATACTAAGAAATAATAATATTTATAAATATATTACTAATATATAGCTTTTTTATGCAAATATTTAGGTAATCATTGCACCATAGCTGTACTAAATTGACGTTATGGAAATCAGGAAACTTTTTACTGAGCATCCAGCTTCGGTCGGAGAGACGTATTGGCAGCATTTTCGATTCGCTGGGAAGGTCTTCCTCTCACTGTCAAAAGCAGCGTTTGCTTGCCTAGTTCATGCAGTGTTTCCTCCGCTCTTTCAAAAGACAGCTAGCGGTGAAATAAGTACTTTGTATAAAAATATCGAGTCTCGGGCAAATGCTCGTACCTTTGATGCTGGGCGACCTGCCCCTTCTAGCGCCTATCAAAAGCCGATTCTTCAAGCGACAGAATAAAACGTGGCCTTCTATAGTTCCTTTCTAAGGTTGCTCTCGGAAGAAGCATAAGGCAAACTAAGCGACGGCGAAGACACTTATTCTCGATAAAGTCGCTAGAGTGAAATGCGGATTGAACCAATCCGAACCACTTAATATGTGAGAGCATCGTTAATTTAGGAGAAAGATACAATGGCGCAAAAGCAAGTTGCTGCGGTAGTTAAAATTCAAATCCCAGCGGGCCAGGCTTCTCCTGCTCCGCCTGTAGGAACCGCATTGGGACCTCATGGGGTCGCAATAATGGACTTCTGTAAGGAATATAACGCAAAGACCGAAGACAAAAGAGGGCAGGTCGTTCCAGTCGAAATAACTATTTTCGAAGACCGGTCATTTACTTTTATTACAAAGACACCTCCTACTTCGTTTTTGCTTCGTAAAGCGGCGGGGCTTGATAAAGCTAGCCAGAACCCCGGTCGAGAAGTGAGCGGATCTGTTTCATTAGCTCAAATTACCGAGATTGCAGAGACAAAGCTTCCAGATCTCAACACTGATGATATCGAGCAAGCAAAGTTGCAGGTTGCTGGAACAGCTCGAAGCATGGGGATAGAGGTTAGATAAGGTTTACCATTGAAACTGCCAGATTTGGCGACCTCACCAAATCAGTTCGGCGAAATAGAGGGAGAACCGAAAACTGTACGTTCATTTGATCGTACAAACAGAAAGGATTGGTTCGAATGAATAAAAGATATAAAGAGGCTATCGAATCATACGATCGTGAAGAATTGTATGAAGCCGGTGAAGCTGTTTCTATGTCAAAAAGAATGGCGACAGCTAAATTTGATGAGACTATCGAGCTAGTCCTCCGCTTAGGCGTTGATCCTCGTAAGGCTGAAGAAATGGTGCGAGGGACTGTTGCTCTTCCTGCAGGGACGGGGAGAGATGTCCGTGTCGCTGTATTTGCTCAAGGTGAGCCAGCTTCACTAGCGCGAGATGCGGGGGCAGATATCGTAGGAGACACTGATTTAGCTGAGGAAATTGAAAAGGGGATGCTTGACTTTGATGTTGTAATAGCTACTCCTGACATGATGCCGGTGGTTGGGAAGCTTGGCCGTACTTTAGGTCCAAGAGGATTAATGCCTAACCCAAAAACTGGAACGGTTACTGACAATGTTGTTAAAGCTATTGAAGAGTTTAAAGGAGGCATGGTTGAGTACCGAACAGATAAATTCGG